>ERZ773055.209-NODE-209-length-39413-cov-15.215992_pt1 | contig 39413 bp, 40 predicted proteins | sample MGYA00580515_ERZ773055 | MGnify/ENA primary metagenome ERZ773055 (study PRJEB29015, sample SAMEA2737993) | human oral metagenome | biome: human oral; feature: human-associated habitat; material: dental | place: China | collected 2064 ...
GGAGGCGCACACGCACGAATGATCAATCAGCTGATACCGACGACCTCGTAGCCTGCATCGACAATCGTCGCCGAAAGAGCCTTGTCTGAAACGTCGGCGCTCAAGGTGACGACGGCATTCTTGTTTTCCAGGCTGACTTCCGCCTTTTCCACGCCGTTCATGCCTTCCAAAGCCTTCGTCACATGGGCGACGCAGTGGCCGCACATCATACCCTCGATAGAAATCGTCTTTTTCATTACATTTGCCTCCAATTTTTCATCTGCCTGCATTTGCTCAGCTTCTTCCGCTCCCGCTTCGGCTTCCTTCTGCAAAAGGAAGCCGGGCAGTTCACGCAGAACCTTGCGCTTGTCTTTCTTATCGTCATAAACAGCAAAAAAGTTCAGCCGCAGAGCATTCATCACGACACAGAAGCTCGAAAGGCTCATCGCCGCCGCGCCGAACATCGGACTCAATACGATGCCGAACACGGGTAGCCAAAGGCCTGCCGCCAGCGGTATGCCGATGACATTGTAGAAAAACGCCCAGAAGAGATTTTCCTTGATGTTGCGGATGACCTGCCGCGAAAGGCGAATGGCCGCGACGACGTCCCTGAGCGACGACTTCATGAGGACGACGTCGGCAGCATCCATGGCAATGTCAGCGCCCGCACCGATGGCGATGCCGACATCGGCACGCGTCAAAGCGGGCGCGTCATTGATGCCGTCTCCTACCATGATCGTCCTGCCGCTCTCCTGCAGACGGCGCACGACCTCTTCCTTGCCGTCGGGCAGAACGTCAGCGACGATGGCAGAAAGGCCGAGCTTCACGCCGACCGCGTTCGCCGTACGGCGGTTGTCTCCCGTCAGCATGACGGGCTGCACGCCCATGCGCAGAAGTTCCTCGATCGCCTCGCGGCTATCCGGCTTCAAGGCGTCAGCGACGGCGATGATGCCGAGCAAGCGATCCGCAGCGGCGAAGAAAAGCGGCGTCTTTCCCTCCGACGCGAGCTTTTCCGCCGCCGCCTTCATGTCCGCTGTCAGAAGCCCTTTCTCCTTCATCAGCGCCATGCTGCCGCCGATCACCTCTCGACGTTCACCCAAAAGCTCCGCCGTGCCCGTGACGCCATGCCCAGGCAGTGCCTGGAAATCCTGCACCTTCGAGAAAGAAATGCCGCGCTCTTCTGCCTCGCGTCGGACCGCAACGGCAAGCGGATGTTCACTCTGCGCCTCCAAGGCGGCCGCCACGCAAAGAAGCTCTTCTTCCCCTACACCTGCAGCAGGCATGAGATCCGTCACGCGCGGCTTGCCTTCCGTGATCGTGCCCGTCTTGTCGAGCACGACGAAGTCTGCCTTTCCCGTCGCCTCCAAAGCAGCCGCTGTCTTGAAGAGAATGCCGTTCTTCGCTCCCTTGCCGCTGCCGACCATGATGGCGACCGGAGTAGCAAGCCCCAGGGCGCAGGGGCAGCTGATGACGAGCACGCTGACGGCACGCGCGAGAGCGAAACTCGCCGTCTCACCCAGAAGCAGCCAAAGAGCGCCCGTAGCAAGAGCCAAAACAATGACGACGGGAACGAATACGCCCGACACCTTGTCGGCGAGCTTCGAGATCTCCGCCTTTGAAGCAGCGGCATTCTGCACCATCTCGATGATCTGCTGCAGCGTCGTATCCTCGCCGACGCGTCGCGCTTCGCAGGTCAAAGCGCCGTTCTGATTGATCGTGGCGGCGCTCACGAGACTGCCCGGCGCCTTGTCCACAGGCAGGCTTTCGCCCGTCAGCGCCGCCTCATTGACGGCGCTCTCACCTTCGAGCACCTTGCCGTCGACGGGAAAGCTCTCGCCCGGCAGTACGAGGAAGACGTCGCCAACGGCGACCTCCGACGCGGCGACAACGACCTCCTCGCCGTCCTTCACGAGTCGCGCCGTCTTGGGCGCAAGATCCATGAGCCCCTTGATGGCATTCGTCGTCTTGCCCTTGCTGCGGCTTTCCAGCCACTTACCCACCGTGATGAGCGTCAAGATCATCGCGGACGTCTCAAAGTAGAAATCCCTGCCGCCCGCCGCGACGCTCTGCCAGTCGCCGGCACGCGCTGCGAGAAGCATAGAGAAGAGATTTCCCGTACTGTAGACGAAGCCCGCCGCACTGCCAAGAGCTACGAGCGTATCCATATTCACGCCGCCCGAAAAGATATTACGAAAGCCGTTGATGAAGAATTTCTGATTGACGATCATGACGGCGACAGCGAGAAGAAGCTCGTAAAGGCCGATGACGAGCGCATTGTTCTCCATCGCCTGCGGAATGGGAAGCGCAAGAAGCATGTGCCCCATCGAAACGTAGAGAAGTGGCACGAGGAGCACGAGCGACACGATAAAGCGGCGCAGGATCTTCGGCGTCTCATGATCTTCAAGCGCCTCTCGCTCTTCTCGCATATCCTTCGCCCGCCCTACCCCCTTGCCGGCGGCAAGGCTCGCGCCGTAGCCCGCATGCTCGACAGCGGCGCAGATCATCTCCGACGTCAGCGGCGCATCGTAACTTACGAGCATCGAATTCGTCAGAAGGTTCACAGACACCTCCCGCACGCCCGCCAGATGACGAACCGCCTTGTCAACACGCGCACTGCACGCCGCGCACGACATGCCCGTGATCTGATACTTTTCATTTTCCGTCATAAGAAAAACACCTCCTCGCTTCCTATGACTATTTGAACAGAATATACGTCGATGCGATGTTTGTCAAGAACAAGTTTCAAATGTATGCAGACACATTCCTCTTCTTATCAAAAATTTATTGAACTTTTTTGATAATTCTTTGTGAAGAAAAGAGGATTTCCGCCTTTTATGTCAAAATAAAGAAGTTGAAGAAGGTTGGTTCTTTAACCATGAAGCCCCAAGAGGTCAAGCGAAGGCGCAGACCCATTGGGCAACTTTCATGAAAGGCATCGCACAATGTCTGCAAAACGGACGTTTGAGCGTGTAGTCTAAATTCCTTCTCAACGATGAAAAAGAATTCGAGGTGCTTTGCCTTCATGATCGATCTTGACAGGCTCACGACGGAGCAACGCAATGCGGCGACGCTTCACATCGACGAGCTTTCTGTTTCCGACATGCTGCGCACCATCCATGATGAGGACAGGAAAGTCTTCGAGGCTGTGGAAAACGCCCTGCCCATGATTGCTCGGGCGGTGGAAATCATTGCGGTTCGTCTAAAGAAAGGCGGCCGCCTTTTTTATCTAGGCGCAGGCACGTCAGGCAGGCTCGGCATTCTCGATGCCGTCGAATGCCCGCCGACCTTCGGCACAAATCCCGAACTCGTACAGGGCGTCATCGCGGGCGGTATGAATGCCGTCTTCCGTGCACAGGAGGGAGCGGAAGATTCTCTCACGCTCGCACAGGAGGATCTCAGAGAGCGCGGCCTTAGCTCTTCAGACGTGCTCTGCGGCATCGCAGCTTCGGGTCGCACGCCCTACGTCGTCGGCGGCCTCGACTACGCGCGCTCGCTCGGTGCGGCGACCATCGCCGTCGCCTGCACGCCCGGCTCCCCCATCGCCGCACTCGCTGATGTCGCGATCACGGCGGTCACCGGCCCCGAGGTCATCACAGGCTCGACGCGGCTCAAGGCAGGTACGGCGCAGAAAATCATCCTCAACATGCTCTCCACGGGCGCGATGATTCGTCTTGGCAAAGTCTACGGCAACCTCATGGTCGATGTCAAAAGTTCCAACGCCAAGCTTGATGAACGGGCGCGGCGCATCGTCATCGAAGCGACGGGAAAAAGCCGCGCTGAGGCGGAAGAAGCGCTGGCGAAGGCTTCGGGCAGTGCAAAACTCGCCATCCTCATGCTCCTCGCTAATCTTCCTGCCGAGGAGGCGCAGCGGCAGCTTGCCGCCGCCGACGGCTATATCAGACGCGCTCTGAAGGGGGAATCTTCATGAAAGCCGAAGCGCTTGCAAAGGAAATCCTCCGACTCGTCGGACCTGCCGCCAATATCTGCAAGGCGGCGAACTGCATGACGCGCCTGCGCCTTGAGCTCAAAGAGCAAATGCCCGATCTCACGCAAAAGATCCAAGCGCTCGACGGCGTATTGGGCACGCATACGAGCGGGAGAGAGCTGCAGATCATCCTCGGTCCCGGCCGCGCCGCCTCCGTGACAGCGTGCTTCAAGGAATTGCTTGAACAAGAAGCTGCAGTCGCGACGACAGAAATGCCGTCTGCGGACACCGCTGCCGGAAGCGATGCTGCAGATGCGCCGTCCGTACGTCAGGCCGCACAAAACTCTGCTGTCGGCGACGGCAAAGCACTGCATGAAGCCATCCGGAAGAGGAATGCAACGCCCGCCAAGCTTTTCTTGAAGCGCATCGCCAACATCTTCATCCCGCTGATTCCTGCCTTCATTGCCTGCGGCATCATCACGGGGCTTTTGAACGTCGCGCTCAAGACTTTTCCTGCGTTTGCCGCGACGCCTTATGCCGCACTTCTCGGGCTCATGGGAAATGCCGTCTTCTTCGGCATGAACATCCTCGTCGGCGTCAACGCCGCGAAGGAATTCGGAGGATCGCCCATGCTTGGCGGCACGCTCGCCGTCATCCTCTCGCATCCGGGACTCGCCGCCATTTCCTTAGATGGTTTCTCCTTCGTACCGGGGCGCGGCGGCATCATCGCCGTCCTCCTCGTCACGGCCCTCGCGGCATGGCTCGAAAAGAAGCTGCACCGCCATGTGCCAGAGATGCTCGACCTCTTCCTCACGCCGCTGCTCGTGCTTCTCATCGCAGGTCTTGCCGCCCTCTTCATCCTGCAGCCCTTGGGCGGCGTCCTCTCCGAGTGGGTCGGCCAAGCTGCGACTGCAGCCATCGACAAGGGCGGCGCCTTGACGGGCTTCGTGCTTGGCGCAGCGTGGCTACCGATGGTCATGCTCGGCGTACATCAGGCATTGACGCCCATTCATGCGGAGCTTCTCTCACGCTACGGCGTGACCATCCTGCTCCCCGTGCTCGCCATGGCGGGCGCAGGTCAGGTCGGCGCAGCGCTCTGCGTCTATTGCCGAACAAGAAGCGCCTTCCTCAGGAAGACTGTGGCGACGGCTCTTCCCGTCGGCGTTCTCGGCATCGGCGAGCCGTTGATCTACGGCGTTACACTGCCGCTCGGACGCCCCTTCCTTGGGGCCTGCATCGGCGGCGCGTTTGGCGGTGCCGTGCAGGCGGCCTTCATGGTCGGCGCCGCCGCCATGGGCATCTCCGGGCTGCCGCTCGCCGCCGTCACGGACAAAGTCGCCATTTACCTCATCGGTCTTCTGACCGCTTATGCCGCAGGCTTTCTCGCTACTTGGCTGCTCGGCTTCCAAGACCCCGAAGAGCCATCAAACTAATGAAAGGAGGCATTGCCATGCAGACAGGAATCTCCATTTATCCCGGCCTTGACAACACCCCGAAAGAAAATCTTCAACTCATTGAGTCTGCCGCCAAACTTGGCATCACGCGCATATTCACCTCCTTGCATATCCCGGAGACGGATCACAGCGCTCTCAAGGAGGAATTCAGCACCATTGTGCAGGCGGCCCGCAGTCACGACATGGAGATCATCTCCGACATCTCGCCTGAGACGCTCGAACTTCTCGGCATGCGCCACTTCTCTCTCTCAGCATTCCAATTCATGGGCATCCATACCCTGCGCATCGACTACGGTTACGGTGCTGCCCGCGTCGCTGAGCTGAGCCGCAACACCCAGAACATGCGCATCCAGCTCAACGCTTCGACGATCACGGGCAAGTTCCTCACGGATCTCCTGCAGGAGAATGCGAACTTCGACAACATCGACGCGCTGCACAATTTCTACCCACGCGAAGGAACGGGGCTTGCCGAGGCGACGCTCGTGCGCAAGACGGCGATGCTGCACAAGGCGGGCATCTCAGTCGGCGCTTTCGTGCCGTGTCATTTCCGCCGGCGCTCGCCGCTGCGCTGTGGCCTGCCGACGCTCGAAATGCACCGTGACTTCCCGCTTTCCCTCGCCGCGCGGCATCTCGCCGCCATCGGCATGGATTCGATCTTCATCGGCGACTCCCTGCCGTCGCAAGGGGAGCTTGAAACGCTCGCCGTCATCAAGGAGAACTGCGTGACCATGCGCGCCGAGCTTTCGCTGCGCGAACCCGTGCAGGAGGATCTTCTCGCTCACGTCTTCACCGCAAGGCTCGACGAGGCGCGTGATGCCGTGCGTGCTCAAGAGAGCCGCGCCCTGCTCAAGGAGATGGGGAAAGACATCCTGCCGCAAAACCAAAAGATGCGCCCCTATGGCGCCATTACGCTCGACAACAAGGACTACGGCAGGTACATGGGCGAACTGCAGATCATCAAGCACCCGCAGCCCGCCGATGCCCGCGTCAACGTCGCGGCGCTCATTCCCGAGGAGGAGCAGTTCCTCATCAACTACATCATTCCCGGCAAGAAATTCTCCTTTCATCTCGATGATGAATAGCCCGTTGAATAAAAACCGATACATATTTGCATCAAAAAACTTCCGCCAAACCTTTCGGCTTATGGCGGAAGTTTTTAGGAAGCGCTGATAAAATGAAGTCATCCCGATGTATGAAGATGGGAGGCGAATTTATCAGCGCTTTCTTCATTCTGCGGCTTGAGCTGCCTCTATCTCCTGCTCCTGCATCTGCAGCGCCAGCTTCCTCGCCTTTGCTTGCTTCTTCCTTTCCTTGCGGATCGCTTTGCTGTAGCGCTCCTCTTCGCTGAAGATGCAGCCGCAGTACGGCTGACGGTAGAGTTCCAACTCGTGACTGATGTCGATTCCTTCCTGCCAGCCCGGGCGGAAGTCTTCGTAATAAAATTCGATGTCGTATTTGCGAGCAAAGAACTCCGCTGTCTCGCGCATGAGATCATGCTGCTGATGAATGCTGTAGAAAAGCGTGCTCGTAAATGCCTCAAAGCCATTCTCGCTCGCATAGCGCGCCGCCTCTCCCAAACGCCATGTATAGCACATGCGGCAGCGGCCGTTGGGCAGACGCTCGGCTAAGAGCGCACGCTGCAAGAAGTCGCGCAGCATGTAATTTTCGTCCGTCCGTATTTCCAGCTCCACCTTGGCGGCAAATTCCTTCGCTGTCTTCAGACGCATATCCCACTCTTTGTACGGGTGGATATTGGGATTGAAGAAGTATCCGACAGGCTCAATGCCGTCCTGCCGAAGTTTCTTGACAGGATAGCATGAGCATGGCCCGCAGCACATATGGAGCAAAAGTTTTAAGCTCATTTTCCTTCCCCCACATAGGGCACGCCGAGATGCTCATAGGCGGCGCGCGTTACGATGCGGCCACGCGGCGTGCGGTTGATGAAGCCGAGCTGCAGGAGATAAGGTTCGTAGACGTCCTCGATCGTGTCGCTCTCCTCGCTGATGGCGGCTGCCAAGGTTTCGAGTCCCACAGGGCCTCCCGCGAACTTTTGAATCATCGTCAAGAGCATGCGGCGATCCGTATGGTCGAGACCGATACGGTCGACTTCCAGTCGATCGAGAGCCGCGTCGGCGATTGCGGCGGTGATCGCCGAGGCTCCTTCGACCTGTGCGAAATCGCGCACGCGCTTCAACAAGCGGTTCGCGACGCGCGGCGTGCCGCGCGAACGGCGTGCGATCTTCTCCGCTCCGCTTCTTTCGATGGAAATCTGCAGGATCTCAGCCGCACGCTCGATGATATGCATGAGTTCGGACGGCTCGTAATACTCCAGCCGCGAGATCACGCCGAAACGATCGCGCAGAGGAGCTGCAAGCGCCCCTGCCTTCGTCGTCGCGCCGACCAGTGTGAATGGCGCGATGTCAAGGCGGATGGAGCGTGCACTCGGCCCCTTGCCGATGATGATATCGAGCGCGAAGTCCTCCATCGCCGAGTACAGCACCTCCTCGACACTTCTGGAAAGCCTGTGTATCTCATCAATGAAGAGCACATCGCGCTCGCCGAGATTCGTCAGGAGCGCCGCGAGATCGCCTGAGCGCTCGATGGCAGGCCCCGATGTGATGCGAAAGTTCACGCCCAGCTCGTTGGCGATGATGCCCGCAAGCGTCGTCTTGCCGAGGCCAGGCGGTCCATAGAGCAGCACATGGTCGAGCGCCTCACCGCGATTTAATGCCGCCTGAATGAAGACCTTGAGATTTTCCTTTGCCTTCTTCTGCCCAATGTACTCAGCGAGCTTTCGCGGACGCAGGCTGTACTGCCACGTGTCCTCTGTCCGTTCGTCCTGCGCAATGATGCGCCCTTCCATTTCCTCCATGCCGCCCCTCCTTTCTCAGCGATGTTGGGCAAACTCCTTCAGCGCAAAACGAATCAGCGCCTCAGCGTCCTTGCAGTCTTTGGCACGCCGCAGGATCGGCGTGAACTCCGCCTGCGTGTAGCCGAGCGAGAGGAGCGCGGCGCCCGCCTCGGCAAGCATCGTATCTTCGACAGGCTCTTCGAGCAAGCCTTCCTCGACAATCGCTTCGTGCTCCGTCATAAATCCCTTCATCTTGTCCTTGAGTTCCAAGATGATGCGTTCCGCCGACTTCTTGCCGATGCCCGGCGCCTTCGTCAAAATGTCCGCCTTCTTGTTCCTTACGGCAAGGCAAAGGTTCTCGGGCGTGATGTTCGATAAGATGCCAAGCGCCGCCTTGGGACCGATTCCCGTGACGGAGATGAGCATTTGAAAAAGCTCGTACTCCTCCTCGGAAAAGAAGCCGTAGAGCGTCATGGCGTCCTCACGCACGGCGAGATGCGTGAAGAGCGTCACTTCTTCGCCCATGTGCAGGCGACCATGCGTCGCGCCCGAAATGAAGACGCGGTAGCCGACGCCTGCAACGTCAAGAAAGCAAAAATCAAGGGAAAGGCGCGCGACCTTTCCCCGCAGGAAACCGATCATGAAAATCTCCTAAAAATTATTAAACCGCAACAATCGCTAAGTTCACCCATGCTCCCTACAGGCGATTGCGCCAAGCGGCGCTCGCCATGCAGTGCGTCGTGCAGATGGCTACGGCAAGCGCATCCGCCACATCATCGGGTTTCGGCGGTTTCGCGAGGTGCAGAAGCTTTGAGACCATGTAGATGACCTGTTCCTTCCGCGCCTTGCCGTAGCCCGTCACAGCCTGCTTGACCTGCAGCGGCGTATGCTCCGCGATTTCCAAGCCGTTCTTGGCCGCAGCCAGAAGCACGACGCCGCGCGCCTGTCCGACGGGGATCGCCGTCGTGACATTGCGGTTGAAGAACAGCTGCTCGATGCCCATGACATCGGGCTTATACTCCTTGATCAAGGCGTCGAGTCCATCGTAGAGCTTCATGAGCCTGTCTTCCATGCGAGCCTTGGGACTCGTCGTCAGAGTGCCGTATGCGTGCGGCACGAGGCGGCTTCCCTCCGAGGACACGAAGCCAAAGCCACAGATCGCCGTGCCCGGATCAATGCCCAGCGCAAGCATGTCTTCTCCTCGATGAAAACTGCACGACCGCGCCTTCTGCGGACTTACTCTTCATCAAACTCATAGTTGCTGTAGACATTCTGCACGTCATCGTTTTCCTCAAGGGCATCGATGAGATTCTGCATCTTTTCCGCATCCTTGCCCTCAAGCTTGACGGTCGTATCGGGAACCATCGTGATCTCCGCCGATGCCGTCTCGATTCCCTTCTCGCCGAGCGCCGCCTCGATTGCATCATAGTCAGCGGGATCCGCCGTGATTTCGAAGACGTCGTCCTCCGCCTTGAAGTCCTCCGCGCCCGCATCGAGCACGATGCCCATGAGTTCATCCTCGTCCTCGAAGGTCTCCTTCTCCACGATGAACACGGCCTTCTGCTTGAACATCCAGCCAACGCAACCCGTTTCGCCGAGATTGCCGCCGTACTTCGAGAAGATGTGGCGCACATCAGCGGCGCTGCGGTTGCGATTGTCCGTCAGGATGTCGAGCATGATGGCGGAGCCCGCCGGCCCGTAGCCTTCGTAGGTCAGTTCCTCATAGTTGCTTCCCTCGGCAGCGCCGAGACCCTTCTGTATGGCGCGCTGGATGTTGTCCTTGGGAATGTTGTTCGCCTTCGCTTTGGAAAGCGCGAGCTTCAGTCGCATATTTCCCGTCGGATCGCCGCCGCCCATGCGCACGGCGATGGTGATCTCCCTGCCGATCTTCGTCGTGATCTTGCCGCGAATCGCATCATTCGCGCCCTTTTTCCTCTTGATGTTCGCCCATTTGGAATGTCCTGACATGAAACCTTGCAACTCCTTATTTTGAATAACGTAGCCCTTTTCTTCAAGCCTTTACAAGCCGATAATGCTTCTTTTTTCCCTTCTTGACGAGCGCCGTGCCATCGGAGAAATCCTCCTCCTGCAGACGATAATCGGCATCCGTGACCCGCGCATCGTTGAGCGTGACGCCGCCTTGCGAGATGAGGCGCCTGCCTTCGCTCTTTGAAGGGAAAACGCCGTTCTTTGCGAGGATGTCAAGGAGCTTCGCGCCCATCTCCTCGGCGGTCAGTGTGAACGTCGGCAGCTCTGCGGATGCCGCGCCGCCGCCGAACATCGCCTCGGCTCCCTCCTTCGCCTTCTTCGCTTCCGCCTCTCCATGCACAAGCTTCGTGACCTCGTAGGCGAGCACCGTCTTCGCCTCGTTGATTGCCGCATCCCTGAGCGCGCCCAAGCGGCGCACCTCTTCCATCGGCAGGAAGGTCAAGAGCGCGAGGCATTTTTCAACGTCGGCGTCGTCAATGTTGCGCCAGTACTGGTAAAAATCGTACGGCGACGTCTTCTCAGCGTCGAGCCAGAGGGCGCCGCCCGCTGTCTTGCCCATCTTCTGACCGTCGCTCTTCGTGAGAAGCGTGAAGGTCAGTCCGTAGGCGGGTTTCGCTTCCTTCCTGCGGATCAGCTCGACACCCGCGATGATGTTCGACCACTGATCGTCGCCGCCCATCTGCAGTTTACAGCCGCAGCGGTGACTGAGTTCCAGAAAGTCGTAGGCCTGCATGACCATGTAGTTGAATTCGAGGAAGGTCAGCCCCTTCTCCCAACGCGCTTTGTAGGCTTCAGCAGCCAACATGCGGTTCACGGTGAAATGTGCTCCAACCTCGCGCAGAAGTTCGATGTAGTTGAGCTTCCTCAGCCAATCGCCGTTGTTGACCATCAGCGCCTTGCCCTCAGAAAAGTCGATGAAACGCGCGATCTGCTTCTTGAAGCAGTCGCAGTTGTGCTCAATATCCGCGTCTGTCAGCATTCTGCGCATATCCGTGCGCCCCGAAGGATCGCCGACCGTTCCCGTGCCGCCGCCCACGAGGCACACGGGACGATGCCCGGCACGCTGCATGTGCGACATCGCCATGAGTCCGAGGAAATGTCCAACATGAAGACTGTCCGCCGTCGGGTCGAACCCTGTGTAGAAGGTCACGCTCTCTTTGCCGAGCAGTTCGCGCACTCCTTCTTCATCTGTGCATTGAGCGATGAAACCGCGCTCTTTCAAAACATCAAAAACATTTGCCAACGAACTCTTCCCCTCTTTTCTCATCCTTCAAAAGCACATCAATCCCTGCCCTTGGAAACGCCTGCGCCCGGCTCAGGACCGCCACCTGGTTCAGGGAGCGACGGCTGCTGCGAGGGCGTGGAGTCCGCCTGCGGTGCGCCGTCTCCCATAGTTCTGCCGCCTGCTTCAGGCCTTGGCACATTCCTGGCATCCTTGCCATTCTTCACATCCTTGGCATTCTTTTCCTTCTTATCTGTATGCTTCTCGTCCTTCGCAGATTTTTCGTCCTTGATCTCGCTGACACTTCCTGCGGTATATGCCACTCCGTCAAAGTTCTTTGCAGGTGTGCCCGCGACAACCTTTTGCATGAACGCCTTCCACATTTCTGCTGGTGCCATGCCGCCTGACATCACGCCCATCGACGTGTTGTCGTCGTTGCCGATCCACACGCCAGCCACGAGATCGGGCGTGTAGCCGACGAACCACGCATCGTGATAGTTGTCCGTCGTACCAGTCTTGCCTGCGGCAGGACGTCCGATATTCGCACGCGTTCCCGTACCATGCTGCACGACATCCTGCAGCATGCTCGTCAACGCCGCTGCACTGCTCTCCTTGATGACGCTCTTCTGCTTGAGTTCCGCCTGTTCAAGAACCTTGCCGTTGCGGTCGAGAATCTTAATGATGGCGACAGGCTCGACGTGTATACCCTTGTTTGCAAATGTTCCGTAAGCGCTCGTCAGTTCCAGAGGCGTCACGCCCTTCGTGAGTCCGCCGAGCGCCGTGGAGAAATTCTTGTCGTTGCGCTCGCCGTCGAGCACGAAGGTCGTTATGCCCATCTCCTGCGCATAGTAAATCGGCTTGTCGATACCGAGCTTCTGCGCGATTTTTACCGTCGGCACGTTGAGCGAGTAGCGTGCCACAGTGCGCAACGTCACGGGGCCACTGAAATTGCCGCTGTAATTCTTCGGCGACCAGCCGCCGATCTTGACCGGACTGTCGTCGATGATGGTGTCGGGCGAATAATTCGCCTCAAGCGCCGCTGCAAAGACGAATGGCTTGAACGACGAGCCTGGCTGACGCTCCGCCATCGTCGCGCGATTGAACTGATCCGTGCCTCGGCCGCCGACCATCGCCTTGATGTAGCCCGTGTGCGGATCGATGGCGACGAGCGCCATCTGCGGCTGCTGCACGCCATTGCCGTCCGTGCGCTGCACGGCCACGGTATGCGCGGCCTCTTCCGCTGCCTTCTGCATCGTCATGTCGATCGTCGTGTAGATCTTCAAGCCTTCCTTATAGATGGCGTCGGCGCCGTATCGGTCGATGACCTTCTGCGTGATATAGTCGATGAAGTACGCGCCCGTCGTATCCTTCGCCTGTGTCTTATTGGCAAGCGTCGGCTTCTCTTCCGTCGTCTTGCGCGCCGTCGCATGATTGATGTAGCCGTACTTCTCCATCTGATCAAGCACGACTTCCTTGCGTTCCTGCGCGGCGTTGAAGTTGTTGAACGGCGAATAGTAGTTGGGGCTCTTCGGTATGCCCGCAAGCATCGCGCATTCGTTGAGGTCAAGATCCTCGACGTTCTTGCCGAAGTACGTCTTCGCCGCCGCCTGCACGCCATAAGCGCCCTGTCCGAAGTAGATCTGGTTCAGATAAAGCTCCAAGATCTCCTGCTTCGTATACTGGCGTTCGATCTGCAGGGCGAGGAACACTTCCTGCACCTTGCGCTTGAGCGTCCGATCCTGCGTCAGGTAAGCATTTTTGGCGAGCTGCTGCGTGATCGTAGAGCCGCCTTCGGAAATCGTCCTGCCCGTGATGTTGGCATAGACGGCGCGCAGAATGCCGCGCGGGTCGACGCCCATGTGCTCATAGAAGCGGTTGTCCTCGACCGCGACGAAAGCGTTCTGCAGATTTTTCGGAATCTGCGCGAGCTTTACCGGCTCACGGTTTTCCGTCGCATGAACATTGGCGATTTCGTTGCCGTTGATATCATAGATATGAGACGACGCCGGCGGACGGATGTCCTCAACGAGATTTTCTTTCGTATTCATGCTCGCCGTCAAAAAGCCGCAGCCGATGCCGACGAGCATGACAAAAAAGATGATGAAGAAACCCACGAGAGCGCGTACAATATTGCCGCCGCGGCTTTTCTTCTTCGGCGGCGGCTTCGGATTCGACTTCGGTGCCAGGCGTCTCTGCAGCTGCTGCCGCGAGGCGCGCGTCGCATCGGTACGTTTTTCCATGAAGAAGCTCCTCCTGCTCTGTTCAACGATATGCTTTTCATTATACTGCAACGAAAGTGGCAGAGCAAGACATTATTGCCCGCTCTTCCATCACTGCAAATCGACGAGCGTCGCGCCCGTGCCGCCCTCGCTGATGTCGGCGAAGTTGAAGCGGGCGACGCTCTTGTGATGCTTCAGATAATCGTGAATGCCCTTTCTGAGCGCTCCCGTCCCCTTGCCATGGATGATGAGAACCTGACCGAGTCCGCCGATGACGGCATCGTCGAGGAACTTGCCGAGCACTTGCTCCGCCTCGTCGACCATGAGCCCGCGCACATCGATCTCGCGATGCAGGTTCGCCGTCTTCTGCAGAAGCGCACCCGCTCCCTTCGTTCGGCTGCTTCCTTTCGCGGCGGGCTGCTCCTTCCTCGCACGTTCGACAAAGCGGCAGTCTCCCGCCTTGACATACGTCTTGAGGCTGCCGAGCTGCACCTCGATATTTGCGCCCTGAATCTTGAGCACCGTCGCCTTTTGGTCGAGCTTTCGCACATAGACGACATCGCCGACAGCGAGCTTCTGCATGTCGATCTTCTTTTTGTATGCCTTGCCGGGGAGGAGTCCCGTGCGCGAGCGCTCCGCCGCTTCCTGCAGTTTCTCCCGCGCCTCCTGCATGGCACGGCGGCGGCTCTCTATGCCGAGGTCGTCGAACTGCACCTTGAGGCTCTTGATGATCTCCTCCGCCTCGCGTCGCGTGCGCCGCACGAGATTTGCGCTCTCCTGCCTCGCCTTCTTGAGCATCTGCTCCTTCTTCTCGCGAATCTCATCCTTCAGCGCTTGCGTCTTTTCCTCAAGCTTCGCCACGCGCTGCTGCCTTTCCAGGATGTCGGCGTTCCTCTGCTCGTACATGAGCTTCTCGCTTTCGAGCTGGTTCACGACCTTCTCGAACTGCGCATGATCGGCCTTGATGAATTGCTGTGCACGCAGGATCGCCGCTTCCGAAAGGCCGAGGCGGCGGCTGATGGCAAAGGCGTTGCTTGCGCCCGGCATCCCCGTCAGCAGACGGTACGTCGGGCGCAGCGTCTCGACGTCGAATTCCACGCAGGCATTCTCGATGCCCTCGCGCGTAAAAGCGAACGTCTTCAGCTCCGAGTAATGCGTCGTCACGATCGTCGAGGCGCCGCGTGCGAGGAACTGCTCAAGGATAGCCATAGCGAGAGCCGCCCCTTCCTCAGGGTCGGTTCCCGCGCCGATCTCATCGAGCAGCAGAAGATCCGTGCCCTCGACGCATTCCAAGAGTTTGACCAGATGCGACATGTGCGCGGAAAATGTGCTGAGGCTCTGCTCGATGCTCTGCTCGTCGCCGATGACCGTATAGACATTCGTATATACAGAAATCTCAGATCCTGCGGCGGCGGGGATGTAGCAGCCCGACTGCACCATGAGCGCAAAGAGTCCGATCGTCTTCAGGCTTACCGTCTTGCCGCCCGTATTCGGTCCCGTGATGAGCAGCATGCGGTACGCTTCTCCAAGCGCGATGTCAATGGGCACGACCTTTGCCGCATCGATCAGCGGATGACGCGCGGCGACGAGATTCGTCCTTCCCTCGCGATTGATCGCGGGGCGCGTCGCCTGCATATCGGCTGCAAGCTTCGCCCGTGCGAAGATGAAGTCAAGAGAGGCGAGTATGGCACAATTCCCTTCGAGAACACTGCCGTTCTTGCCGACCTCCTGCGAGAGAAGGCGCAGGATGCGCTGCACCTCGGTCTTTTCAGCGAGCGCAAGCTGCTTGAGGTCGTTGTTGAGGTCGACGAGAGCCATCGGCTCGATGAAGAGCGTCGCGCCGCTCGCCGACTGGTCGTGGACGATGCCTGGAAAGCTCTGGCGATACTCCTGCTTGATCGGTATGACATTTCGCTCCGCACGCTGTGTGATGATGGCGTCCTGAAAGAATTTCTGATACTCCGTGCGGTGCAGGATGGCTTCCATCTGCTCCTTCGCCCTGTGTCTGCCCGAGCGCAGTTCACGCCGTATGCGCGAAAGCTCGACACTCGCGTCGTCGAGCAAATTGCCGTGCTCGTCGACGCTGTTTTCCAGCCTGCGCTCCAACTGCCCGAGAATCTCGATGCCCTTTGCCTGCTCCTTGATGAGCGGCAAGTCCATCTCCACTTCTTTGAAGAAGCGCTTGACGGCTCGCATCGCGCGCATCGTGCTCAGAAGATCGGTAAAATCGCCGAGGTCGAGCACGGCACCGCGCTCGGCCTTTGCCAGAGACTCGCGGATGTCGAAGACGCCGCCCATGGGCGGCGAGGAAAACGCCGAGAGGCGAACCGCCTCCTCCGTCTCGCGCAGAAGCTCCTCCACCTCAGCAAAATCGCCCGACGGAAGGACGGCTCGCGCCTTTTCCTTGCCGAGGACGGAGCCTGCCTTCGCTTCCAGCATCGCGCGAATCTTGTCGTACTCAAGCGTGTCGAGTGTTTCCTTTTCCATACATTACCTTTCTCTTTTACTGCACGCCGCGGAAATAATGGCCGCGCGTCACATCCTTGCCCTCAAGCTCCTTCAGATATTCCTCCTGCTCCTTGATGAGCGTGCCTGAAAAGCGGCTCCATTCCTTGTAAAGGCGCACGCGTCTTCCCAGCTCCGCCGCTTCCATGAAGCGCCCGTCGATGCGTAAAAAAGAGATGCCGCGCGGTGCAAACTCCATCGCATGAAGCAGCATCGAAAGGCGCTTGCCGTTGAGGACGTGCATGTGGCATGACTGGTCGAATACGAGCGGAAATTTCATGTCCTTCCTGTCCAGCAAGGCGTAGCGCGTCTTTCCCTTGCAGCACGGCATCGAACACGAGCCTGACGCTGCATTGCCGAGGAAACTGCCCAAGGCGCAGTATTCAGATACCATGAGTTCAAGATTTCCCTCGACGATGCACTCGACGGGAAAAGGCGCACGCACGGCAAGCGCCCCCGTCTGCTCCAGCGTAAGCTCGGGCGAAAGAACGGCGCGGCTCGCTCCCATTTCTGCAAGCTCCGCAAGCGCCCGGCAGTTGATGACGGGAAGCGACGCATCGGTATAAAACTTCAGCCCCGCCTCGCGCACGACGCAGAGCGTGCCGAAGTTGTGGACGCTGACGGCGTCGGGCGAAAGGCGCACGAAACCCTCGACGAGCTTTCGCCATGCCGCCATGTCGCGGCGTAGCACGAGGCGCGGCGTGTTGAACACGATGGCGCATCCTGCGCCGCGTGCGAGCTGCGCCGCCTCCGCGTAGTCGCGCAGGGGAATCGTACGATGATGGTAGGAATCGCCGCCGAAGACGATCTCGTCAGCGCCTGAGCGCAGCGCCTCGCGCACGCCGGCGAGCGTGTCCGTCGCCGCCGCGATACGCGCCTCTCCCCTGCGTCCGGCGCGGGCAGGCACTTCTTCGCAGCGGAATGCCGGCAGGGCGGCGCGGCGATAGTGCGCCATGCGCTCTTCCTGCAAGGCAGCGAACGCTTTGCGCCGCGCCTCGTTGATCTCGCTGACGGGAACCATCACGCCATCCTCAATATCGAGGGAGACTTCCCTCAAGGAAAAGATCGTCGTACCGATGCGGCGCAGCTGCTTTTCAACGGCCGCTGCATCCAACGGTCGCTTCTTTGCAGATTCCGCATGAAACTCCGTCTTTGCCTGCGCTGTAAAGCCGTCCCGGTCACGCAACTTGATGGAAAGAGGCTCGCCGAGGCGCACGCGGACATGCGCCGCCACGGGCACGCGCCGCACGGGAGCGCCCGCGCGGAAAAAGCCGCGCGCCTTCTCCATGAGATGTGCGTCGAACACCTTGAACACGCGATCGTGCGGCTTCACGGGCGCATCAAGAGGCAATGTGACCTCCTCGCCCGCCTTCGCCGTAGGACAGGAGCGACCCTTCTTGTCGCGGAGATCCGTCACCGTCGCCGTCTTCCTGCCGCCGACCTTGACCCAGAAATCCAGCTGATCTCCCTCGGCCAGATCACCCGAGAGCTTCAGCTTCACGCGCCCCGCCGTCCTGTCATTTTCGAGGACGCGTCCGACGAGAAGGCCGCGATTGTTCGGCCGGGAATCGCTCATCATCGTGCGCCCCGGACGCTCCTTTAGGTAGGCCGTCGTAAAATCGCGGTTGAAGATCTGCGCGAGCGCCTTTTCATCCTCTGCCGCGCTCGGCAGTTCCCTGCCCGCCTCGACGGCGTCGATGGCGCGGCGATAGGCGTCGACGACGACAGCGACGTACTCGGGACGCTTCATGCGCCCTTCGATCTTCAGCGAAGCGATGCCGCTCTCCAAGAGTTCCGGCAAAAGCTCAATGGTCTTCAAATCCTTGGGCGAGAGCAGGAACTGCCCCACATCCTTGCCGAGAACATCCGCGCCCGTCTCATCGACAAGCGTATAGGGCAGACGGCACGGCTGCGCACAGCGACCGCGATTGCCGCTCCTGCCGCCGATCATGCTGCTCATCAGACACTGCCCCGAGTAGCAGACGCAAAGCGCCCCGTGCACGAAGGTCTCAATCTCCACTTGACAGTGAGCCGTGATATAGCGGATATCCTCCAGCGAAAGCTCGCGAGAGAGCACGACTCGCTCAAAGCCCATCTCCTGAAGAAGGAGCACGCCTTCCAGATTGTGCACGGTCATCTGCGTGCTCGCATGCAGCGGCAGATCAGGCGCCGCCTGACGCGCGAGCCGATAAACGCCGAGATCCTGCACGAGCGCGGCGTCCGCACCCGCCTCATAGAGGAAGCGCAGGTAGCGGGAGAGTGCCGCCATCTCCTCGTCGCGCACGATGGTGTTGACCGTCACATGCACGCGCACATCACGGCTGTGGGCGAAGGCGATCGCTTCGCGCATTCCCTCTTCGTCGAAGTTGTCCGCATAGGCGCGTGCACCGAACATATTGCCTGCCAGATAGACGGCGTCAGCGCCGCCTTCCACAGCGGCCGTCAACGCCTCCCTGCTCCCTGCCGGAGCCAATAATTCAATCAATGTTTTCCTCCGTATGCAAGGCGTCGTCAATCTCCTCAGCACGTTCTGCGCCATCTTCCGTCAACGCTTCCGGCGATTCTTCCTCCTCGATCTGAGCCTCCCCATCGGCGGCGAGCAGCTCAAGCTGCACGTCGCCTTCTTCCGCAACCTCTTCCAAAGCCGGCAAAGCAGGCAGGTCGCTCAGTGCATTGAGTCCGAAGCACTTGAGAAAGACGTCCGTCGTACCGTAGAGGATCGGCCGCCCTAGAACAGGCTTCCTGCCTACTTCTTCGATAAGCTCCATCTCCAGGAGCTTCTGCAGCGCTCGCTCGACGCGCACACCGCGGATGTGCTCAATTTCCTGCTTCGTGATCGGCTGCTTGAAGGCGACGATCGAGAGCGTCTCCAAGGTCGGTGTCGTGAGTTTCCTGTCCTGCACCTCTGCAAGCTTCTGCACATAGGCATGACACTCGGGGCGCGTGACGAGCTGGAAGCCTCCCGCGACACAATGCAGCATGAGCCCGCTCCCACGCTCCTCCAACGTCTTCGCGTAAAGCGCCAAAAGCTCATCCAGACTCTCCTCGTCAACCTGCAGGATTTCCCTGAGCTGCACTGCCGTCACTGGCTCGCCGCGCACAAAAAGGAGCGCCTCCAAAGGCGCCTGCATTTCTTCCATAAACATCAGTGATCACTCGTCCTTAGGCAAACAAGAATATCGCCAAAAAGATCGCCCTGGCGAATCACGACGGAATGAAGCTTGATCAGCTCCAACAGCGCAAGAAAGGAAACGATCAGCTCCGCACGCGTGCCCGACGGGAATGCGGCGGCAAACGGCATCTGCCCTCCCTCGCGGTCGAGGAGCACGAGGATGTCCTCCATCTTTCCCTGTATGCTGTAGGCATCGGGCGCTACGAGTGCCTTCGGGATCGTGATCTCCTCGCGCACCTCCATGGCGATGCGAAAGGCGTCGACGAGCAGGGCGACGGACATTTCCTCCGGTGGCAGGCGGCGCACGGGAAGCGGCAGCGGCTTTCGCGCAAACACCCTCTCCTGCAGCGCGGCAAGACCGTCGAGTTCCACGCTGACGCGGCGGAAGCGACGATACTCCAAGATGCGCTCCACAAGTTCCCTGCGCGGATCTTCCTCCTCTTCCTCCTCCTTTTCTTTCGGCGGCTTCGGCAGCATCATGCGCGACTTGATCTGCAGAAGCGTCGCCGCCATGACGATGAATTCGCTCGCAACCTCGATATCAAACTCCTGCATCTCTTCAAGGTAGTTCATGTACTGCTCGGTCAGAACCGCCATCGGGATATCGTAGATGTCGATCTTGTTCTTCTCGATGAGGTGCATGAGGAGATCCATCGGCCCTTCAAAAGCATTGAGCCGTACCGTATACTTGTCCATGAGAGCAAATCAGATGAGCAGACCGACGACCGCCGCGAGCGTGGAGTAGAGCGCCCAGGAGACAGCGCCCAAGAGGCGCGCGAACGGCCCGACCATGATCAGCAGGATGAGAATAATGAACGTGTAGCGTTCCAGACGCATGAGTTCATACGCCCAGCGCCCCGGCAAGAATGCCATGAGTACGCGCGAACCGTCAAGGGGCGGCAGCGGTATCATATTGAACACAGCGAAGTTGACGTTGATCAGCGCGAGAAGCTGCATGACCGTATAAAAGCCCTGCGATACAGGCAGACCGAGGCGCGCGTAGACAGCAAAAAAAAGCATGGCCAGAAATGCTATGACAAGGTTGGATGCCGGCCCTGCCAGAGCCACGAGGACTTCGCCCTTGCGCATGTCGCGAAAATTCCTCGGATTTATCATCACGGGCTTCGCCCAGCCGAAATGAACGAGGAACAGCGTCAAAAGCCCGATGGGATCGATGTGCGCCTTGGGATTGAGCGTGAGCCTGCCCATGAGGCGCGGCGTCATGTCGCCCATGGCAACGGCGACGCGTGCGTGGGAATACTCGTGCACGACCATGGCAATCAAAATTCCCGGGATACCCGCGATGAACCACATCAAATCAGAACCAAACATATTCCGCCTCCCGTCAGTGTTTCGCTTTGCCGAACGCCGTCATGAGAATTGCTGTCACGGACTTCGCGTCGAAGATCTCGCCGGATTTGACGCGCTCTACGGCCTCTTCGAGCGGCATCTTGACGACGTGGATGAACTCATCGTCGTCCGTATGCTGCTCGCCCGCCTGCAAATCGTGCGCGGCGTAGATATGGATGTACTCATTGGAAAACCCGACGGTCGTGCCGATCGTCGTGAGCTTTTCCCAATGCTTTGCCGTGTATCCCGTCTCCTCGGAAAGTTCGCGCACGGCACACACGAGCGGATCTTCCTTCGGAGAATCGAGCTTGCCCGCCGGAATCTCAAGCGTGACGCGGTCGACGGGATAGCGGTACTGGCGCACGAGCAGCACCGTACCGTCCTCGAACACGGGCAGGACAGCGGAAGCGCCGGGATGCCTAACCCACTCGCGCACGGCTTCCCTGCCGTTCGGCAGCGTCACCGTATCGCGTCGAACATGGAGCAGGACGCCGTCGTAGATGTTTTCACTCCTGAGCTTTTTCTCCAACAAATCTTCGTACATATTTTCCCCTTTATTTCGAGAAACTGCGGCTGATTTCAGCGCGTTTAATTCTAGCATTATCCACCATTTCCCGCGCATTGTCAAGCGCGGCCGCTGTGATGTCGCTGCCCGACGCCATGCGTGCGATCTCGTTGATGCGCTCGCCCTCGGCGAGGAGCTGCACTTCCGTCAGCGTGCGCCCCTCCTGCGTCTCCTTGTGGATGTAAAGATGCGCGTCCGCCATGCAGGCAATCTGCGGCAGATGCGTGATGCAGAGGACTTGTCTGTGCAAAGCGACCATGGCGATGCGTTCGGCGACCATGCGCGCCGTCTTGCCGCCGATGCCCGTGTCGATCTCGTCGAAGACCATGCTCGGCGGCGAATCATCATTCGCGGCCGAAACAGCCTTGACGGCGAGAGCCACGCGCGAAAGCTCGCCACCCGAGGCGACGTCCTGCAGCGGCTGCTCCTTCTCGCCCGCATTCGCCGAAAAGAGCATGACGATGTCGTCCGCTCCCGTTGCACTGTAGTCTGCTGCACGGAGCGCGATGGAAAAGTGCGCCTTCTCCATGCCGAGAGCCTTGATCTGCTCGCCGACGTGCGCAGAGAGCGCCTTGGCAGCGGAAGAGCGCAGTTTCGTGAGCTTCTGTGCCTCCTCTTTCAGCGTATCCGCCGCTTTCCTCAGTGCAGCCTTCAGGTCTTCCAAGTCGACATCGTAGTTCTCGATGCGCTGCAGTTCCGCCTTGACCTTCGCCAGATGGGCGAGCACGTCCGTCGTCGTCGCACCATACTTGCGGCACAATTTGTCGATGACGCTCATGCGGCTTTCCAACGAGTCGAGCCGATGCGGATCAAACTCCATGTCGGAGCCGTAGTCGCGAATCTCATACGACGCTTCCTGCAAGTCGCAATAGGCGTTCTCCACCATCTTGCAGGCATTGTCCAACTCATTGCCGAAGCGCGAGAGTGATTCGAGGTTCTTCTTGACCTTGCTCAGAGCCGCGAGGACGTTCAGCGCCTTGCCTCCCACATCGCCGTTCAAGAGCGCGTAGGATTCTTCGACGAAGCCTGAGATCTTTTCGGCGTTCGAGAGCTTCTTGATCTCCGCCTCGATGCGCTCGTCCTCGCCCTCCTTCAAATCGGCCTCCTCGATTTCCTTTTCCTGCCAATGCAGGAGATCGAGGCGTTCCGTCGTGTTCTTCGCTTCCTCCTCCTTCGCCCTGAGCTGCTTCTTGCAGTCATTCCAAGCGGCGAAACTTTTCTGATAGACATCGCGCTGCTTTTCAATGGCGGCGTCCGAAGTGTCGAGGAGGAGAAGCTGGTTTTCGGGGCGCAGCAGTGCAAGATTGTCGTGCTGCCCGTGGATGTCGACGAGATAGGCACCAAGCTCTTTTAGCAGCGCGAGCGTCACACGGCAGCCGTTCAGGAGGACGGAACTCTTCCCCTTGTGCGAGACTTGGCGCGTGATGATGAGCTCGTCATCTTCCACAGGAATCGCCTGCTCCTCAAGGAGACTCTTCAATGCAGTCTGCGCTTCCAGATCGAAAACCGCCTCGACACGCAGCCATTCGCAGCCGCTTCGTATGGCGGTCGCCGCGAGACGCTTGCCCAGCACCGCGCCCAAGGCGTCGATGAGGATGGACTTGCCCGCGCCCGTCTCACCCGTCAGGATGTTCAGCCCCGCACCAAATTCGATTTTCACATGCTCCAAAAGGGCAAAATTCCAAACCGTCAATGTCTTTAACATGATGTTCCTCTCACTGAGCGAAGAATTTCTCCATGCGCCGCACGACCTCGGGCGCCGCCTCCCGAGGCTTGACGACGACGAGGATGCTGTCGTCGCCCGCCACCGTGCCGACGATCTCCTGCCAAGGCGTATGATCGAGGACGGCGGCGACGGCATTGGCAGCGCCGGGCAGAGTCTTGACGACGATGATGTTCTCACTGTAATCGAGAGAAACGACGGAATCGTAAAAGAGGCGTGCCATGCGCTCCTTGGAGAGCACGGCCCCCTTCTCTTTCGGCAGCGCATAGCGATAGCGGCCATTCCCCGCCGGCACCTTGACGAGCATCATCGTCTTGATGTCACGCGACACGGTCGCCTGCGTCACGTCGATCTGACGCGCACGCAGCGCCGCTGCCAATTCCTCCTGCGTTTCGATGGCAGTGTTTTCGATAATTTCACGAATGACCGCGTGACGCTTGACCTTCATGCTCTTCCCCCGTTCTCTCGAAAGCGCGCTTTCCCTCAGGCATTGTCCAGAAGTTTTTCCTTCATCGTGCGGTAATAATCCTTGTCGCCGAATTTCACAATGCGCGCGGGATTTTTCGCCTTGCGCACGATCACCTCATCCTCATCAGCAATCTGAAACGACTTCTGTCCGTCGAAGGTAACGAAAATATCGGAATGTCCTGCCTTGATGCGCATGCGCACCGTATCGTCCTCGGAAATCACCATAGAACGGATGTCAAAGGTATGCGGGCAGATAGGCGTGAGGACAAGCGCCTTGACGTGTGGATTGACGATCGGCCCGCCCGCCGAAAGGGAGTACGCCGTCGATCCTGTCGCTGTAGAGACGATCAGGCCGTCCGCCTTGTAGTTCGCGATGCGCGTATCGTTGATGGAAAGTCCGAAACGCAGCATACGCGCAAGCCCGCCCTTCGCCACCACGATGTCGTTGACCGCACTTCCCTTGTAGCTCTTCTTGCCATGATGGACGACGTAGCCCGAGAGCATGAGCCTTTCCTCGATGTGGTACTCCTTGTCGAGGATCTTCTGCAGCTTCGTCTCTATCTCATCCAGTTCGATGTCGATGAGGAAGCCGACCGTGCCGAAGTTGATGCCGCAGACGGGAACGGTCTGCTCGTAAACGCGGCGGCAGACATTCAGAAGCGTGCCGTCGCCGCCGATGCTCAGCGCCATGTCGATCGGATGACGGTTGATGTTCTCGATGCCGTACGCCTCGTGCCCTAAGAGCCTCGCCTCCTTCGCTGGAAGCAGCACGCACACCCTCTTATCGGCAAAGAAAGCGAGGACGCGATCGAGGATCGCACGAATATTCGCCTTCGTCACATTGGGAAAAACCGCTATGGTAAACATCAAATCCCTGCCTACTTGTCCAATTCCGTATGCGCCTCTGCTACGACGGCGACGATTTCCTCTTGTGAAACGCCCGACGCGGCAGACTCTTCTCCTGTGCCAACGAGGTGCATAAGGTACTCGATATTGCCCTCCGGCCCCTTGACAGGAGAATAAGAGAGCGCTCGAATGCAAAATCCCGCTTCCTGCGCGGCACGAAAGACGTCCCGGATCACGGTCTCATGCACATGCGGCTCGCGCACGACGCCCTTTTTGCCGACGTTTTCGCGCCCTGCCTCGAACTGCGGCTTGATCAGAGCCGCGACTTCGCCCTGCGGTTTCAGCAGCGAGCGCACCGCCGGCAGCACCTTCGCGAGCGATATGAAGGCGACGTCGATGGATGCGAAGTCGACGAGCTCACCGAGCGCCTCGGGCGTCACATGGCGGATGTTCGTGCGCTCCATGTTCTTCACGCGTGCGTCCGTGCGAAGTTTCCACGCGAGCTGACCGTAGCCGACGTCGATGGCGTAGACCTTCGCCGCGCCGTTCTGCAGGGCGCAGTCCGTAAAGCCGCCCGTCGATGCGCCGATGTCCGCCATCGTCTTTCCCGCAAGTGAAATGGAAAACGCTCTGAGAGCCTTTTCCAGCTTCAGCCCGCCGCGGCTCACATAGGGCATCTCCTCGCCTAAAAGGCGAAGCTCAGCCTCAGGTTTCACGCCCGTCCCCGCCTTTTCGACCTTCTTGCCGTCGACGAGCACCCTGCCTTCCATGATCATCGTGCGCGCGCGCTCGCGGCTCGCGGCAAGGCCGCGCTCGACGAGCAGAACGTCAAGCCGCTCCTTCGCCATCGCGTGCTCCCTTCCATGCCGTGAGGATGCTTCTTGCCATCTGCTCAGGCTGGAGCCCTGCCATTTCCAGAAGCTCCTGCGGCTTGCCCTGCTCGATGAATGCATCTCCGATGCCGAAGCGCACGACGGGCACGAGAAGACCTGCGTCTGCCAAGGCTTCGAGCACGGCGCTGCCGAAGCCGCCGGCGAGCGCATTCTCTTCCATCGTCACGAGCATTTTCTTCTCATGCGCCATGCGATGCAGCAATTCTTCGTCCAATGGCTTTACGGTGCGCATGTTGACGACGGCGGCAGAAAGCCCCTCCTCTTTCAGAAGCTTCGCCGTCTTTTGCGCCGCATCGACCATGCTGCCGACAGCGAGGATTGCGATTTCTCCCTCCTCCTCCAAGACTTCCGCCGCAAGACTCTCCAACGGAGTGAACGGTTCTTCCAAGGCCGCGCCGATCCCCTCGCCGCGCGGGTAGCGCAGAGCTACCGGGCCTTCTAGGGAAAGCGCCGTCTTGAGCATGCGCCCAAGCTCGTTCTCATCCTTGGGTGCGAGCACCTTCATGTTCGGCAGGTGGCGCAGATACGAGTAGTCGAAGACGCCGTGATGCGTCGCGCCGTCCTCTCCGACGAAGCCTGCGCGGTCGAGCGCGAAGACGACGTGCAGGTTCTGCAGACAGACGTCGTGCAAGATCTGGTCGTAGGCACGCTGGGCAAACGTCGAATAGAGCGCGAGCACGGGCTTCCTGCCCGCCGCCGCAAGGCCTGCAGCAAACGTCGTCGCATGCTGCTCAGCGATGCCCACATCGAAGAAGCGCGTCGGATACTTCTCGCCAAACGTGCGCAGACCCGTGCCGTCGGGCATCGCCGCCGTGATGGCGACGACATCCGCATCCTCTTCGGCGGCTTCCAGCAAAGCCTTACCGAAGACACTCGTGTACGTCGGCCTCGCGCCCGCCTTCTTCAGCGTCGTGCCGTCAGCAACGTCGAATCTGCCGATGCCGTGGAACTTGTCCGGCGCCTTCTCCGCCGGCGCATAGCCCTTTCCCTTACACGTCTCCACATGAATGAGCAGGGGACCCTTTAGCTGTTTCGCCTGCTCGAACACATCGAGCAGAAGGGCGATGTTGTGCCCGTCCAAGGGGCCGATGTAGTGAAAGCCCATGTCGGTGAAGAGGCCGCCCGGCACGAGCGCCGAGCGCACGCCGTCCTTGATGTGCTCGGCCGTCCGGTAGACGCGCTCGCCGATGTGCGGGATGCTCTTGAGAAAGTTCTTGATATCCTGTTTCGCACGGTGGTAGCCCGGTGCGACGCGGAAACGCGACAGATACTCGGACATCGCGCCGACGTTCGGCGCGATGGACATGCCGTTGTCGTTCAGAATCACGATGATGTCCTTGCCCAGTGTCCCCGCATTGTTCAGTCCCTCGAACGCCTCGCCTCCCGTCAGTGCGCCGTCGCCGATGACGGCGGCGATGCGGTAATGCTCGCCCGCGATGTCACGCGCCGCCGCCATGCCGAGGGCGGCCGAAATCGACGTGCTCGAATGACCTGTGCCGAAAGCGTCGTAGACGGACTCCTCGCGCTTGGGGAATCCCGTGATGCCGCCTTTCTGGCGAAGACCGGCGAATGCCTCGCGCCTGCCTGTCAGAATCTTGTGCGCATACGCCTGATGACCGACGTCCCAGACGATCTTGTCCTCCGGACAGTCGAACGACCTGTGCAGGGCGAGCGTAAGCTCCACCGTGCCAAGGCTCGGGGCGAGATGACCGCCCGTCTGGGAAACTGTGTCGATGATATAGCGGCGCAGTTCTCTCGCCAGCTGCGAAAGCTCATCGAGCGTGCAGCTTTTCAGCGCGTGCGGTTCGTTTATGCGTTCCAACAGCTGTCCCATATCCATCCGCCTCACTTTTTCCGTCCGAGCAGAAACAGCGCCAAATCCCGCAGGAAGGCAGCGCGTTCGCCAAAGATGTCGAGCGCCGCCACGGCCTCATCTACTGCATCCTCAGCCAATTTTTTCGCCTCTTCCAGGGAAGTCAGCGTCACATACGTCGCCTTCTCGTTGCGAACGTCACTGCCCACGGGCTTGCCGATCGCCGCCTCGTCTCCCGTGACGTCGAGGATGTCATCCGTAATCTGAAAGGCCAGCCCAAAGCGCTCAGCATAAAGCGTCAACGCGGCGAGTTCCTCCTCCTTCGCGCCCGCCAGAATCGCGCCCGAGCGTATGGCGGCGCAAAACAGTGCGCCCGTCTTGCCCATGTGAATCTTTCGAAGGGCTGCCAGATCGAGACGCCTGCCCTCGCCCTCCAGGTCGAGCACCTGTCCGCCGACCATGCCGTAAGGGCCGGCCGCGCGGCTCATCTCGGAGACGACGGTGACGAGGGTTTCAGGGGCAGCGCCCTCTTGGCGCAGCATGACCTCGAAGGCGAGCGTCAACAGAGCGTCGCCCGCGAGCACCGCGATTCCATCGCCAAAAACCTTGTGGTTCGTGGGCTTGCCGCGTCGATAGTCGTCGTTGTCCATCGCGGGCAGATCGTCGTGAATCAAGGAATACGTATGAATCATCTCAATGGCGCATCCCGTCGTCAAGAAGGCCGCGCCATCCTTGCCGACGGCGTCAGCCGCCGCCATCAGGAGCACGGGGCGCAGGCGTTTGCCGCCCGCCATGAGGCTGTATTCCATCGCCTTTTCCAGCGTCTCATCATACGCGGGCACTTTCTTCAGCTCGCGCAGAAGCCCCTCTTCCACCAAGTCGGCACGCTTTTTCCATTCCGCCTTAAAATTCACGTGCATCCCCCTCAATCTCCAAGCGAAACTCCTCGACCGCGCCGCCCTTTTCCTTGAGCACGACATCCATCGCCTTTTCCGCACGATCGAGCGAAGTTATGCAGAACTTCGCAAGCTCCACGCCCTTCGCATAATTCTCCATGAGCTGTTCCAAGCTCAAATCGCCGCTTTCCATCGCCTGCACGAGTTCTTCCAGCTCCGCGAGCGCTTGCTCAAAGGACGGCGTCTTCTTTCTCGGCATCATAAACCTCCTTCTCGCAAACCTCCGACGACGGCGTCGAAGCTGCCGTCGGCAAGGCGCACGAGGATCCCATCTCCAGCGGCAAGCTCCTTTACACTGCGCACGGCCACACCATCTTTCTCCACAACGCTGTAGCCGCGCCGTATGACGCGCAGCGGATTGAGCATCTCGAGCTTTTCCGCTGCGACCCGAAAGGCGTGCTGCTTTTCCAGCAGGGCGCGGCGCATCCCACGGTCGAGTGCTTCCGCCGCCATGTCGAGCCTTTGACGACGCTCGGCTAGGAGCGCCTGCGGCGGACGCTTCAGGAAGAAGCCGCCCAGACGCTCCACGCGCTCGCGCTCGTAGTAAAGACGGCTCTTCACCGCCTTTTGGAGACGCATCTCACATTCGCCAATGCGGCGGAAGAGCGCCGCCGTCTCGGGCACGGCGAGTTCCGCCGCCTGCGACGGCGTCGCCGCACGCACATCACTCACATAGTCGGAAAGAGTCGTATCCGTCTCATGACCGACGGCAGAAATGACAGGAATCACGGAGTCATAGATCGCACGCACGACAGGCTCCTCATTGAAAGCCCACAAATCTTCCGCCGATCCGCCGCCTCTGCCGACGATCAAAAGGTCGACGGGGTACTTCTCATTGAAGAAGCGGATGGCGGCAGCGATCTCAGCCGCCGCGCCCTCGCCCTGCACGAGCGTCGGATAAAGAACCAAGCGAACATTCGCATCGCGCCGCTTGGAAACGCGGTAAATGTCGCGCAGCACTGCGCCCGAAAGGGACGTCACGATACCGATCGTGCGAGGAAACGGCGGCAGAGGCTTCTTGTGTTCCTCATTGAAAAGCCCCTCGGCGGCAAGGCGAGCCTTCAGCTGCTCGAAGGCGACGCTCAGTTCTCCCGCCCCCACGGGCAGGAGGCGCTCGACATAGAGCTGATAGGCGCCGTCGCGCTCGTAGACGGAAACCTCGCCCGTGGCTACGACCTTCATGCCGTTTTCCGGCTGAAAACGCAGAAGCCGCGCACGGCTCTTGAACATCACGCCCTTCAGAGACGCCGTCTCATCCTTCAGCGTGAAATAGCAATGTCCCGAAGCGTACATCTTGTAATTGGACAGCTCGCCCTCGACGGAAACATTGCGCAGCAATCCTTCCGACTGGAACATGCTCTTGATGTACTGCGTGAGCGCGGATACGCTGTGAACCGCCAAACCGCCGCCTCCTTCCGAAGTCGTCATAAGGAAAGGGGCTGTCGCGCAAAAGGCAACAGCCCGAGCATCACCTTGCCAGTCCGCCCAAGATCCCGTTGACGTAGCGGCTGGAATCATCCGTGCCAAATTTCTTCGCCAGCTCGACCGCTTCGTTGATGGCGATGCCGACATCCACCTTTTCCGCACCGTACTTCATCTCGTAGAGCGCGATGCGGACGATGTTGCGGTCGACGCCTGTCATGCGGTCGAGTTTCCAATCATGCGTGGACGCGGCGATCTCCTCATCGATAGCGGCGAGATGCTCGCGCGTACCGCGCACGAGGGAAGCTGCATAGCTATAATCCCGCTTCGTCTCAACGGGCATTTCCTCAACCGCCGCATCGAGCGCCCACATCTGGCACGCCTCTTCGGAAGCCGCCTCCGACGGCGGATTGAGCTCCAGTTGGAACAACGTCTGAAGCGCCGCCTCACGCGCCTGTCTACGACTCATAAAACAAAACCTTTTCCTTTCCTGTCGCTCAAAAGACAAAGCAACGAGCCGCTTCCGCATCCAGTCTCATTCCCTGAAGCGATGCTGCCGATAACGCTGCCGATAGGGAAACATCTCATCAAAAAAATCTTCCACATCGCGCAGACGAATATCATGATCGATGCGAATGCCAACGAGCAGCCCGACAAGGCAGCAGAAGAGCACGAAGAACGTCTGCCAGAAGCCGAAGATAAGCACAGCGAGACCAAAAAGCGCCCCGAAAAACACGCCGCCGATCTTGCCGCGATGCGGCAGGAGCGCGGGCGCGTGCGCTTCAAAAAAAGCCTTGAACGGGCATGTCTTTTCCTCACCCATCTGCCTTCCCTCCTGTCAAACGACGCGCTTCTTCTTCGTCAGCGGCGCATTGGAAATATCTTCAACGACAATGTCCAGCGAAAACTCATCGACGCCCATCGTTTCCTGCATAGCGCGGCGAACTTCCGTGCGAATATCGTCGGAAACAGCGGCGGCATTCGCCTCCTTGCCTATGACGATAGCGAGGCGAAGGGAGAGCTGTGCCCCGTCCTTCGCGGCCTTCTTCGCGACGGAAACCTTCACCTGGAGACTCCGGACGCCCGGAACGGTCTGCACTGTCTGCTCCACGAGATTGTGGACGGCGCCGAGAGAGACGCCGACATCGCCCACCTTGCCATGGAGCACGAGGAATTCGCCGCCCTCCCGTTTATCTGAGCCACCCGAAAAGCTGCAGCCGATCAGATGTATGCTTAAAAGAAATACAAGGATGCCTCCCGCAACCAGCTGCCATTGCTGCACTCCCATCAGGTAGCGGTACTCGTTGAGCAGGATCGGTTCGGGCACGATCTGCAGAGCAAGCGCCACGACACCCAGCGAAAGGCACGCGACGGCGAGCGCGTAAAGGAACAAAAGAAAGCGGTTGATGATCCCCATGAACTTTCCTCTCCTCCTCAGTGGACGCGCGCGTCCTCTTCCTCTGTTTCCTCAGCGAAGCTCACGCCCTGCACATGGACATTGACTTCGACGACGGTCAGCCCCGTCATGTTCTCGATTGCCTTCTTGACGTTTTCCTGCACAGCGATGGCTACATCGGGAACGCGCGCGCCGTACTTCACGATCATGTAGAGATCGACCGCCGTCTCCTTCTCGCCGACCTCGACCTTCACGCCCTTCGTGAAACTCTTCTTGCCGAGCATTTCGGCGATGCCGCCGGCGATGCCGCCGCTCATGCCCGCGACGCCGTCAATCTCCGTCGCGGCGAGTCCCGCGATGATGCCCACGACCTCGTCGGCGATGCGGATCGAACCGATCGCGCCCTTCTTGCTCATGCTGACTTCCTCTGCCATGGAAAATTCCTCCTTCAAAACACATTGCACGCCGCCCTGTCGGGCGGCAGATGCAGAAAACACATCGTATGCCGCCTTATCCGCAGCAGATGCAAAAGAAAATCAGGCGCGCTCGATATAGTTGCCCGTACGCGTGTCGATGCGCAGGACGTCGCCTTCATTGACGAAGAGAGGCACGCGCACGACGTAGCCCGTCTCGACTGTCGCCATCTTTGTCGCGCCCGTCGCCGTATTGCCCTTGACGCTCGGCTCACACTCCGTGACCTTGAGATTGACGGACGTCGGCAGCGTGATGCCGATGATGCGATCCTTGAATGTCTGCAGATTGACTTCCATATTTTCCTGCAGGTAGTTCAGGGCGTCGCCGAGCTGATCCTTGCTCAGTTCCGTCTGCTCGTAGTTCTCCGTATCCATGAACGTATACATGCCGTCGGCTTCATAGAGGTACTGCATCTTGCGCGTATCGAGGCGCGCCGCAGGCATCTTTTCGTTCGGGTTGAACGTACGCTCGACGACGGCTCCCGTCTCGACGTTCTTGATCTTCGTGCGCACGAACGCCGCACCCTTGCCCGGCTTCACATGCTGAAACTCGACAACCTGCCAAACGCCGCCGTCAATCTCGATCGTGAGACCTGTACGAAAATCTGTGCTTGAAATCATTTGTAGCCCTCCAGTAACCTATCCTTGCGTTATCTCAATCAGGTGCTTTGCCGCCTTCGTCAGCGGCACGCCGCCCCGCTTCTCCAGGAGCACCGTATCCTCGATGCGCAGTCCTCCCCAGCCCGGCAGATAGACGCCCGGCTCCACCGTGACGACCGTACCTTCCGCGAGATGCTCCGCCCTGCTCTTCGGCGACAGGCGAGGCTCTTCGTGAATCTCCAGACCGACGCTGTGACCGAGTCCATGACCGAAGTTCTCGCCATAGCCTTCCTGCGTGAGGAAATCGCGCACGATTCGGTCAGCCTCCTTGCCCGGGATGCCAACATAGAGACTCTTTACACCGAGGATCTGCGCCTCAAGCACCGTGTGGTAAAGTTCCCTGTGCTTTTCGGACGCTTCGCCCAAGACGACGGTGCGCGTGATATCGGAATGATACCCTTGGTAAACAGCACCATAGTCCATTGTAACAAATTCGCCCGCAACAAGCAACTTTTCTGATGCAGTTCCATGCGGCAGGCTGCCGCGCACGCCCGATGCCACGATCGTCGTGAAGGCGGGACGTTCCGATCCATGCTCGCGCATGAACGCCTCCAGATGCGCGGCAACCGCACGCTCCGAGATGCCGGGGCGCAGGAACTGCAGCACGTCGTCGAACGCGCGGTCGCTGATCTCCACGGCTTTTCTCAGGCAGGCAATCTCCTCGGCGTCCTTGACCTCGCGCAGCGGCTCAAGAGCGAGACTGATAAAATTCTCTTCCTGCCAGGCGGGCAAGAGCTTCCGAAACGCTTGGAACGTATCAAAGGAGACATCTCTTCCCTCGAAGCCCAGCGAGCGGCAGCCAAGCTCCTGCACAGCCTTCGCCGCCTGCTGCCAAAGCCCCGCCTTCTGCTCGACGACCTCGAAAGCGGTTTCTGCCTTCGCCTGCTCCATATAGCGAAAATCCGTGAGCAGCAGTTCGCGCTCCGCCGTGATGAGGAGAAGCGAATCGTCTCCCGTAAAGCCGCTGAAGTAGCGCAGGTTCACGACCTTGCTCACGAGCATCGCCTCGACGCCCTTCTCCTTCATGAGAGTGCGCAGACGCTCTACGCGCTTTTCCGTGCTCATCGCCTCGCCCCCTTCTCCTTCGCTTTGAGCTTCATCAAAGCGATTTCGAGCGCTCCCAGATAGCTCTCCGCACCGAAGCCCGCAACCTGTCCCATGACGACGGGCGCGATCACCGACGTATGGCGGAACTCCTCGCGCCGATGAATGTTCGACAGATGAATCTCGATGACGGGCACGGAAACGGCAGCGATCGCATCGCGCAGAGCGATGCTGTAGTGCGTGAAAGCGGCGGCGTTCAGCAAGATGAAGTCCGCACTGCCCTCGGCATTCTGCACGGCATCGACGAGCGCCCCCTCATGATTCGACTGAAAGAACTCGATTGCCGCGCCCGCTTTTGCCGCACGCTCCCGCAGCGCCTCGTTGATGTCCGCAAGCGTCGCAGCCCCGTAGATTTCCGGCTCACGCTTTCCGAGAAGATTGAGATTCGGACCGTTCAGCACCAAAATTTTCGACAAGATTTCTCCCCCCGTCGTTTCCATCTTTTTAATAGCGAATCACAAAATCCTGCTCATCCGCCGTTTCCCGCGCCTCCGTGACAAGACCGCTGACACGGATGTAGCCGTTGCCCTGCCAAATCCTGTTCCAAAGCGCCTCGACAGCCTCGGCTTGCCCCTGCACCTCCATCGTGACGGAACCGTCCTCCATGTTGCGCACCCAGCCGCAAAGGCCAAGCTCCAGCGCATTCTGCTGCACGAAGAAGCGAAAGCCGACGCCCTGCACGCGCCCCTCGGCTCTGGCAAAGAAGCGCACATTTTCCTTTTCCATCACATTCACCCTTTCTCCCTGCGGCGGCGCAGGATGGCATACTCCTCAACGGGCTGCTCCATGTGCATACGCACGATCTGCTGCGCGTGAGCTGCCGTCGAAATAGGCTCGCCCGCCTCGTCCCTCATCTCTGCCATGCGCTGGCAGAACGTCTCGCGCGTGGGCTGGAACACTTCGATCTCCTGTCCGACTTTCATATTGTTGCGCTGCTCGACCGTCGCCATGCGCGTCCTTTCATCGTAATGGCGCACGAGTCCGATGAAATCCGCCGTCTGCTCGTACGAAGCGCTCGCATAGATCTGGTCGCCCCCATCGGGCACATGATCGAAGAAGCCGCTCGTGTAGATGCGGTGCGATACCTTCTGCAGCTCTTCGAGCCAAGAATCGCGCAGATGGAACGTCCGCCCCTCATCATAGGCGGCGTCGATCGCCTCGCGGTAGACCTTCGTGACGCTCGCCGCATAGTGGACGCTCTTCATGCGCCCCTCGATCTTCAAGCTGTCGAGTCCCATGGCGCAAAGCTCGGGCAAAAAAGGCAAGAGGCACAAGTCCTTGGAATTCATGATGTAGGTGCCGCGCTCGTCCTCCTCAATGGGAAAGACCTCGCCGGGGCGACTCTCCTCCACAAGCCCGTAGCGCCAGCGGCACGCCTGCGCACACGCGCCGCGATTCGCATCGCGCCCCGTGAGGTAGCTGCTCAAAAGGCAGCGCCCCGAATACGATATGCACATCGCGCCGTGCACGAACATCTCCAACTCAACCGTAGAATGCGCACGGATCGCGGCGATCTCGGCACGCGAAAGCTCGCGTGCAAGCACGACGCGCTCAGCGCCGAGCTTCTGCCAAGCGTCAACCGTTGCCCAATTCGTATTGTTCGCCTGCGTGCTGATATGAAGCGGCACAGAGGGAGCAAACTCACGCGCAAGCGAGAAGACGCCAAGGTCGGAGACAAGCAGTCCGTCGACATGAATCTCAGCGAGGAAGGAAAGGTACGCCGGAAGCCTCTCCAAATCCGCATTGTGTGCGAAGATATTGAGCGTCACATAGACCTTTCTGCCAAGCGCATGGGCAAAACGCACGCCTTCTTCCATCTCCGCCTCGCTGAAGTTGCCGCCGAAAGCGCGCAGTCCGAAGCTCTTGCCGCCCAGATATACGGCATCCGCACCATAGATGAGCGCCATCTTGAGCTTCTCCAAGTTGCCCGCGGGGGAAAGAAGCTCCGGCTTTTTCATGCACCCATCGCCTGCGCGGCAAGACGGGGCACGATTTTCCGTCAAATTCATCTAGCGCACCTTCTGCACGATGGCGTCGTGCTCCTCGTATGTATGGGAATAATAGTTATGCCCCTCCCTGTCCGCGACGAAATAGAGGTAATCTGTCTTCGCCGGCCAGAGCACGGCCTCGATGGACGCCGTGCCGGGATTGGCGACGGGGCCGGGCGGGAGGCCTCGGTGCTGGTAGGTGTTGTACGGCGAATCCATCTCCGTGTCCTTGAGCGTCACATCCTCCTTCGGTGCATCGAGCAGGTACTGCAGTGTCGCATCTGACTGCAGCGGCATGCCGATGGCGAGCCGCTTCAAGAGAACCTGCGCGATGATTGCGCGGTCTTCCTCGTAGCGCGCTTCCTTCTCCACGAGCGAAGCAAGAATGATCAGCTCATAGATGCTCAGATTTTCCTCCTTTGCACGCTCGCGCATCTTTCGCGTGAGCCGTTGGTCAAAATCGCGCGACATCATCGAGAGGATGCCGTCGACCGTGATGTCGCCGTCGACCTCATACGTATCGGGGAAAAGAAAACCCTCGGCATAGTAGCGCGCCTTATCGTTCTTTTCTATATAATCGTAGGGCGCATAATGCTTCGCCGCCTTCAGGAACTCCTCCTTTTTCACGATGCCCTTCGCATCGAGGCGCTTGGCGATGTCCTCGACGGTGAAGCCCTCGGGAATCGTGAAGCGCACCTGCACCGTCTGTCCTTCGACCAAGACCTGCAGCACATCGCGCGGCTCCATGTTCGTATGGAGCGCATACGTGCCGACCTTGAAAGCGCCGTCCGCGCCGTTCATCTTCGCCGCCAGCCAGAACTTGAAGCGGCTGCGTATGACACCGCGCTTTTCGAGCATTCCTGCCACATCATCAGCGCTCATGCCTGTGCGAACCGTGACATAGACGTCTTTCTGCTCCTCTGAGACAGGCGTCGCCGGCGAAAGAGCGTAAGAAAAGAGCCCGAGCAGCAAGAAAAAAAGAAGCGCAGGCGGCAAAATGTACTTTTTCATATATCCCGTCCAATCTTCCGGCGGAAAGCGGCGCAATTCCTCGAAGGAAAGGCTCTTTACCCACGAGAGGAATATTTCCTGCACCCACACCACACAGATGAGGAAAAGCGCCAGAGCCTTGCCAAGATATGCCAAAGCCGCAGTTCCGAGACTCTTTCCCGCTTGATCTTTCTCAGGTGAATCAGAAAGCATCCCCTTGAAGCGCTCGACCCATGGCGCAAGAAAATCCGGCAGCCGCAAAAAAACATCCCCTTCCATTCTATTTCCAATCCCATTATACGCAATACCTGTAAAAATTACAACAGGCATAGAAAAAGCCGACGCTTCATCAGCGTCGGCACTTCCTCTCATGAATCGTCAGTCTTCCTCTTCGTCATCCATCAGCGCATCATAAGCACGCTGCACGGCGTCAAATTCCTCGTCCGTAGGCTCGACGTATTCCTCTTCACCATCATCGCCCATGACGACCTTGGCGATGAGGACATCCTCATCGTGCTCGCCGCAGCCACAGCCGCAGCTGTGCGCATGCTCCTCTTCCTCTTCCTCGTCATGGATGCCGATGAGCAGCGCGAACTTGTCATCACCGACGGGAATAATCATTTCCTCGCGGTAATAGTAGCTGTTTCCCTCTTCGTCCGTCATCTCGACAATGACGTCCGCATCCTCGTCCAGAATTTCTTTTTCCTTGTCCGACATATCTTTTTCCTCATTTCTCTTCTGGGACTGCGCCGACGCGCATCCCCAGATTGTCCAAATATCCCTGCAAGATGAACACGGCCGCCATCTTGTCTATGACCTTGCGACGCTTGGCGCGGCTCACGTCGGCCGCGATCAGCGAGCGCTCCGCCGCCACGGTCGAAAGCCGCTCGTCCCAAAAGACGACCTGGCTGCCCTTAAACTTCTTCTGCAGTCTCTGTGCGAAGTCGCGCACGACATCGCAGCGCTCGCCCTGCGTGCCGTTCATGTTCTTCGGCAAGCCGACGATGAAGGTGTCCGTCTCGTAAAGCTCCATCAGGTCCTTGAGACGCGCGAAATCCTTGTCCCACGACTTGCGCCGAATCGTCTCGACGCCTTGCGCCGTGAGACCGAGCGCATCGCTTGCGGCGACGCCGATCGTACGGTCGCCGACGTCGAGCGCAAGAACTCGCTTCTTCACGCCTTCTTCTCCCGATGCGCCTCGATATAGAAATGCACGAGCTCTTCCAAAAGCTCGTCGCGCTCCAGCTTTCGCACCTTGCTGCGCGCTTCCTTGTAGCTCGTCACATAGGCAGGATCGCCGGAAAGAAGGTATCCGACAAGCTGGTTGATCGGATTGTAGCCCTTTTCTTCCATCGCTTCGCAGGCTTCGCGAATGATGACCTCAGCCTTGTTCTCTTCCGCGCCGAAGCGGAACATCATCGTTTCATCGCTGACCATCTCTTGCTGTCCCTCCCATCGGAAATGCTCGCATCTGCATCTTCAGCCGATCATCTCATGCTCGATCATGTACTCGGCGATCTGCAGCGCATTGAGCGCCGCGCCCTTGCGGATCTGGTCGCCGCAGACCCAGAGGTTCAGACCGTGCTCGACCGATTCATCGAGACGGATGCGCCCGACCTCGACGTCGTCCTTGCCCGAGGTGAAGAGCGGCATCGGGTAAGCCTGCTCGTCGGGATCGTCGTTTAGGGCAGCACCGGGGAAGGCGGCGATCGCCTTTCGCGCTGCCTCGACGCTGACCGCTTCCGCAAATTCGATGTTGACCGATTCCGCATGGCTGCGGTAGACGGGCACACGAACCGTCGTCGCCGTCACGCGCAAGTCAGGCTCGGAAAGAATCTTGCGCGTCTCGTCGATCATCTTCATTTCTTCCTTCGTGTAGAGATTTTCCTTGAAGACGTCGATCTGCGGAATCAGGTTGAACGCTATTTGATAGTGCTTCTTGAGCGATGCGCCCGGCAGGATCTCCGCCTTCACGGGCTTCTTCGCTACGATGGCCTCGACCTGTTCCTCAAGCTCCTCCATCGCCTCCTTGCCGCCACCCGAAACGGCCTGATATGTCGAGACGACGACGCGCTTGATGGGCGCAAGATTGCGAAGCGGCTTCAGCGCCATGACCATGATGATCGTCGAGCAGTTCGGATTCGCGATGATGCCTTTGTGCTCCTTCAAAGCCTCGGGGTTGACCTCGGGCACGACGAGCGGCACATCCTTGTCCATGCGGAACGTGCTCGAATTGTCAATGACAACAGCGCCTGCCTTCACAGCAGCAGGTGCAAATGTCTTGCTCGCGCCGCCGCCCGCAAAGAGCGCGATGTCAATACCCTCGAAGGAATCCTCGCGCGTCTCTGCCACCGTGTATTCCTTGCCCATGAAGGCGATCTTCTTGCCCGCCGAGCGCGAGGACGCAAGCAAGCGAAGCTCTGCAAATGGGAACTTGCGCTCTTCGATGAGGTTCAGAAATTCCTGCCCCACGGCGCCCGTCGCGCCCATGATTGCCACATTATATTTCTTCATGCTGCCATCTCCTGTAATTTTTTCCTGCCGACATCAATCGAGCAGTTTCTCCAAGCCGACGACGAGACCCGCAAGCTCCCTGACCTTCTTGCAAGCGAGCACGACGCCCGGCATGAACGACTCGCGGTTGATGGAGTCATGGCGGATCGTCAATGTCTGACCGAGACCGCCGAAGATGACTTCCTGATGCGCAACGAAGCCGGGCAGACGCACGCTGTGAATCCGCATGCCGTCGACCTCAGCACCGCGTGCGCCTGGAAGCTTCTCCTTCTCATCGGGATGCCCCTGCCGCACGGACGCACGCGCCTCCTTGATCAGTTCCGCCGTCTGCAAGGCCGTGCCCGACGGCGCATCAAGCTTGTTGTCATGGTGCAGCTCGATGATCTCGACGTGCGGCATATACTTCGCCGCCTGACGGCTCATGAGCATCATGAGGACTGCGCCGATGGCGAAGTTCGGTGCAAGAAAGACCGGCGTCTTCTTCTCCAACGACAGCGCTTCGAGCTGCGCCTTTTCGTCCGCCGTCATGCCCGTCGTGCCGATGACAGGCGAGACCCCATGCTTCACGGCGAGCATCGCGTTGGAAAACACGATGTCTGGCCGTGTGAAATCCACCATGACATCCGGCTTTGCCTCTAAGAGCGCCTGCGCGAGATCCGTTGCCACCGTCACGCCGCATTTGCCGCAGCCCGCGATCTCTCCCGCATCCCCGCCGCCATGCACGTCGACAGCAGCGACGAGGGAAAGCTCCGCATCCGCGAGCACTGCCTTGACGACAGCCTGTCCCATGCGGCCGCAGGCCCCGCTGACCAACACCTTTACCAAGATATGCGCCCCCTTCAAGCAAGCCTTGCGAAGAAAACGCGCAAGACCAATGTGCATCTATTGTATATGAAGCAGATGGAAAAAGTCAATGTATTTTCTTATTGTCGTATG
>ERZ773055.214-NODE-214-length-38812-cov-13.924298_pt1 | contig 38812 bp, 45 predicted proteins | sample MGYA00580515_ERZ773055 | MGnify/ENA primary metagenome ERZ773055 (study PRJEB29015, sample SAMEA2737993) | human oral metagenome | biome: human oral; feature: human-associated habitat; material: dental | place: China | collected 2064 ...
CCGAGGACCTGCTGTTTACAAAACAGCTGCTCTAGCCAGCTGAGCTAAGTCGGCACGGTAACTAAATCTATTAGTATACTCAATGTGATAACTATTGATTTGTAATGTTCTGCGCGGGCGCCAGCCCTAACATGGCTCTTAGTGTAACAAATAAATGCGCTTATGTCAATACTATGGCGCGTATTTCTCGTATTCTCTCTGTAAATAAGGATTCGTGAAGTGCATGTAAATGAGCGTTGAGCGGATGTTTTCGTGCCCCATCATAGGTTGCACTACCTCAGCGCGCGCACCGTTCATGAGCAGGTTAGTCGCGAATGTGTGGCGCAATGTATGCGGCGAAACATGCTTGACTATACCGGCGCGCTCAGCACAAGCGGTAATAATCTGCGTAATATATTGGCGCGATAGCTTATCGCCGTCTTTATTTGTAAATAAATACTCCGTACGAGGTTTTGTTTTTAGATAGTTGTTTATGGCGGTGCGAGCACCTTGATTAATAAACGTTACACGAGGCTTTCTTCCCTTACCGCTTCTTACAATCACGGATCGTTTATAGATATCGTCATAATGCAGGTTAACCAATTCAGATACTCGTAAGCCGCTTGCTATGATAGTACGGACAATTGCTCTTGTACGCACTAATTCATACCTTAACTGTTTGTAGAGTAATTCCTGTTCTTCTGGTGTCAGAAAGTTTGCCTCTCTATTTCCTGGTCGCGGTACATCAATTCCCTCAGGACGCACATCAGTAAAACCGCGTCCATACAAGTAACGCATAAAGCTACGGATCGTAGATATATTCGTGTGCCTGGTTTTTTGTGCGAGTCCGCAATCAGCGAGGTAAATTGCATACTCGTCTATAGCGTGCAGGGTCAATTTTGATATGTCAACATCACCCATATAACGCTTTAGTTTCCGTAGGATACTGCGGTAAGTGATATCTGTTGTCTCAGTAGCATCACGGCGTTCAATCATGTAGCGCATATAACGCTCTATCGCTTCTGATAATAGCATAGAAACTCCTTCACCCTCCGCTAGATTTAATACGTCCTACCTCCTATTACCGTTTTTAACCATTAGCTCCCCTTATCCCTGCTATACCCTACGGGCAGAGACTGCAACCCTCCGAAATATTCTCAACCATGCAACCGTACTTCCCTTGAGCTTAATTGCTCTCCATATAGCACGGTGTATTTGGTAATTCCTAGACTGAGCAGGTCGCTGGTTGCGGGGTGGCAGTGCCAGCACTTGAAGCTCAGCCTACAAAGTTATCCTTTCTGCTTTATTTTTCTGATCAGAACAGAGGACTGATCATGAGAATATGTTGTAAAATCCACTAATCCTATTGACAGAATTTAGTAGATTTAACGATTCAGAGGGTTATTTTTGTTTATATAAAAACAAACCTCCCTGGTGTTACCCAGTGAGGTCGCCAATCAGTGAATTGTATCCTTACAATATCAAACTATTTATACCGTGTCAACACTTTTTTCAAATTTCATGCTATGATGTTTATAGAGTTTTGGCATCAAAGTCTTAGTTTAAGGATTTTCGGTTAAGTGTATCTAAGCGATTTTTAACGTCATTGATATTCTCTTCTTCTGGAGGTAGATCTTCGGGCGCTATACCGCCAATGCGTTCAATGGCATCCCTTACTTCTCTCCCTACACAATAGTGGGTAGTGAGAGCCACCGTATTGCCTACTAATTTACCTTGATCTATTAACGCTCTCAGGCGTTCATTGGTTTGCGTTATCCTAAATTCATTTGCGGCTAGTTCAGTTGTACCAGCTCGGTCAAGTAATCTATCTTTTCCTATATTTTTGGTTACTTGTATTTCTGGCATTCTCATCTTGTACATACCTTGATAACCGACATCAAAGAACAACACAGGATTTTCAACTCCTATTTCTCGTGCTGAAGCCAAAAGCTCATCATTCTCAATAGCAACTCTATTGCTTATTAAAATTCTTTGCTGATTATATGCTAGACCGGCGACTTCGCCAGCTATCCGCTGTTTAATGACATTGGTTGCCCATTGCCTAAATTTAGTGGCAACTTTTGAGCTTACTCTATACCCAACTGAAATAACAACATCAAGGTTGTAATGTATAACACCGTAATTCGGGCGGTTTTCCACAACTCCAAAGATTTTCTTTGAAGTGCTTTCTTTATCTAGTTCGTCTTCGGCATAGATATTCTTAATATGCTGTCCAATATTTTGCGGAGTTGTATCAAATAATGCGGCGATTTGATCGGTGTTTAGCCACATCGTTTCTCCGTCAAAAGCTATATGGACTGGATCTGAAAGCTTTTTATCTATGTATATAATTAATTCGTTTTGCGATTGAGTCATTAATACAATTATATCAGCAATACGGTATAGGAAATAGAACAATCCCTGTCTTGTTGGGGTTGTTCTATTAGACCGGACGATAGAATTACTTTAGTATACTACTTATTCTCAGTACCGTACACACCACGTAGTTCACGCTCTGTTTTGCGGTTATGAAGCCACATAATAGCCTCTTCAATCTTTGTAAGCGCTAAATTGTTCTCGCGCGACGGCAGCTCCTTATTGTATGCGTTGAGTCTCGCATATGCTACGATGAGCAGGTCTTCAATAAATACGCCGTTACGTTCAGTTGCAGCAGTGCCGTTGGCCAGTCGTTTTCAGTGACGTAGGACGTGTCGAATGAACACGAGTCGTCTTTCGTCCAGTTGCCAACACCTGGCACGCCGCGGATAGCGAAGTCATGTGTGGCTTGATATGAATAGATTGTACCGAGCTGATAACCGCCGATATTAACAACCCCGTGCGCCGTGCCCCAACCATTGTTTCTGAACCCTAACAGCATGCCGTCTTTACCAAAGATTGATTTAACCGCGGAACGCGCACCAGTTGTTGGTATCTTTATTGTCATCGTCGGCGGCTGGTTTTACCATGAAATATACGTTCATATCAGCCTGATACATAGCGATTGGGATTTTAACGAAATGGATAGCGGTATCGCCGCGCTTTAGTTTTAATTCGGGTGTCATTGTTCTACTCCTAGTGCGATAGCTTCTAGCGCTACTTTGCCGGCGTTCATCTTAAAGTGTTTATCCTCTAATTCAAGCCTCATCTCATGCCAATACTCTTCCATCTCTTTTGCTTTCTGCCATTCAGCGGCAAGGGCTTGCTCTTCGTCAGGTTTAGGGAGAGTTTCAAATGCTAATTGCTCGTACATTATTTACCCCTTGTAAAATGCGAGATACCGAGCGCACTAGCGATTGTACCGACAGCGCTTGCTGCGATTGTTGATACTTGATTGCTGAGTTCATAGCTCGTAACGCCAAACACTGCGAGTAAGCTCATCGTCATGACAGTGATTGGTATACCGATAACGCCCATTAGATAAACAACCAGCCGTACATTATCAGGGATTGTCGGCTTCCAGCCGTCTACTTCGGTAAATTTGTTGTCTTCTTTCATTTTCTCAAACTCCTCCTTGCTTAATCCTGCTGCTGGTGCTGGTTTTTCTGTCATTTTTTTATCCTCCTGCGTTAATGACTGGTTTTTATTGCTTTGACCCGCGTTATTCGCCTTTTTAGCTTCTTCTTCAGCGCGTTTTTTGGCGTCCTCAGCCTCTTTGGCTTTGTTTTTGGCTTCCTGCTCAGCTTTCGCCTTTTCCTCAGCCTGGCGGGCTTTCTCAGCTGCTTCGCGGCGTGCTTCAGCTTCTAACGCTCTTCGTTCTGCTTCGGCTTGCTTATTCGCTATCAATTGAGTGTGTTCCCGAGAGTTTAATAAGTCTTGCCTGACTTGGTCTAGCGTCCAGCCTTTTGCAATCTGAGACTTGTAATGAGCGATACCGCCCTCGTCTGCGTCGCGTTCTAAGATGTCACGGTAAGCTTGTTTAATTGCTGAGGTTAGTTCAGCGTCTTTCTGTGCGGCTGCGCTCTGGGCAGCTTGAGCTTTGTTAGCTTCCAGCTGCTTACGCTCGTTACTATTCATAAGGTCGCTGCGGATTTGGTCGATAGTCCAACCCCCCGCTGCTTGCTGGCGGTAGTGATTGATACCGCCCTCATCGGCTTCGCGCTCTAGTACTTCGCGGTACACCTGTCTTATTTGGTCGTCTGATACGCTTGGGCGGTTGCCTACATAATTTCTCATGCGATAGAACCGCGGTGCACCCCTACGCCAATTAACATAGAGCGGGTCGATACGCGATGAATAAACAGTGTTACCGGCTATAACACGAGTTGATGAGCCTGGCAAGGCTACATTCTGCTCGAAGACGCGGTCTCCGCTCAATAACACGCCGATGTGTCCGTATCCGCCGCCATCCTGTTGCCAGACGACGATATCGCCTTGAGCGCGTTGGTCAGCGGCTACTTCGTAGGCTAGCCCTTGATTTACTAACGTGTTGCCGAAGTCTTTAGCGTGCCCGCGACCCGCTCCGGGATTTGGCAGTTCGCACATCTCCGCGCCGAACCATTTAGCCAAACTGACACATTGACCAGTTAAGTCGCCATCATTCATCGTGCCGTTAGAACTGCCTGGAAAGAATATTCCTAAGCGTTTTGCTGCGTAATCGTCTGCGTTTGGGTTGGTTGCCATTATTTTTTGCCCTCCTTACTTTGAGCGTCTACATGATTAATGAAGTGATTAGTATAGTATTCTGCTGCGGCGTAGCCCCCTATCGCAAGCGCGCCGGCGATAACAATACTAATCGTACGTGTCTCAAAAGCTACCTTGAACTTCGTCCACATGCTTTGTTCGCGCAACATCTCTTTATTCTCTAACGTAGAGATACGGTGTTCATGGTCTTGGTGAATGCTTTCGATAGCTTTAATGGTTGTATCATATTCATTGCGCGGTACGACTGAGATAGATTTAATAGCGTCTTGAATATCATCGACGGCGGCTTTAATATGTGCAATGTCTGCTTGCATAGCGCCGTTCTTTTCGGCTTGTTCAAGCATGAATTTGTTGATTTGGTCGGTCATTTGGGTTAATCCTTTTTCGGCATTGGGTCGTTAGTAAACCAAAAAGCAGAACCATGACGCTCGTCTATACCTGTTCGACTGCATGCGTTTCTAATTGTGCCGTCCGGCAAGAATCTCATTAGCCCATGACCCGAGAGCGCACGGTTGTTGAGAAGCGAGTAAGCCATATTGACAGACTCGACAGGACGCCACCCCTCAGGAAGCTTTATGCTAAATGAGTTGTCGTCCTTGTCATTGACATTGGTCGTACAGCTCATGCGAACCGTCACTAGGTCTCCTCGGCGAATAAGGTCTATTGAGAACCCATCCGTAAGTGGCAACTTAAGCTTGCGTTCTTCTATGTTGAGATAGTCACTAGAAACTTTGCCGGATGTCACCGCACCCGAACTATCTGTCTGCAAGATTCCAGCTGTGGAGCCGCCGTGGATAGATTTTAACGACACGGCTTTGTCTTTGATCGTTCCATCTGTATTGAATGTTATATCAAGCGCGTCCATCAGTTCATCTACCCACGACGAACTGATGTGCATTACAGCGACAGTTTTTCCGCCCGGCTCGTAGGCTTGGTCGGTACCTTGCATTAGCTCTAGCCCGGTGATTTCTGAATTATTCAACACGCCTTTCCATACGGTATACGATCCTTCCTCTTCCTTACCCTCTGCAGTTTCACGGTATATGCTGAATATTACCGCTGTTCGCGTCTCCCAGTTGTTCGGGTTATCAATCGTCAGCGATGTTGCGCCAACGGGTTTACCTGGGTTAGCAAGCGTTGTCTTTGTACCGCGCTTACCGACGCGCAGCAGTTTGTCGTGTATCTGTGCAGGCATTTATTCTTCTCCTTTCATTTAATCGTCTCCCTGATACAATCCTGGTATGACTTTCCCTGTTATAAACACAGAGTTAAGCGCATACGAGGCTCTGCTATCGGTTGAAAACTCCACCTGTAGCTGCGACAATATCTCTCCAACTTCTTCGTTTGATGGCAATTGACCCTTTGCACGGCTTGTCGACGCTTTGAGCGGATAATCCCACTCCATCGTCGACCACTCTGTGTCGTCCCAGCCTGTTGCAGATATAGCCGGCGTTATTTTTCTTGTCGTAAGGAGGGCGGTTTCCTCGTTATCTTCACCGATTCCATAGATATTGACGCTTATTTCACCAAGAGGACGCAGCAAAAGCCACCGAACCATATCTATAGACGCCATCTGTAGTGCCGAGTCGTCAAATGTTACTCCCGGCAATGATAACCGCGTCCTAAACGGTGTTCCATCGTCATCAAGCGCAGACTTATTAAACTCAAGTATTCGATTCTCACTCACGATGCACCAGTGGGTCGCACCGCTTGAGTCTTCATATTTCCACATAAAATCAGCTGATATCGTCCAGCGCAGTGTCCATGCGCCATTTCGCGAGTAGTCGTATATCCAAATCTCATTGTTTTTATCTGCACCAACTGGCAAACACCAGGCAATACGTCCATCGAGGTCTAATCCTATAGCTCTTGATAGTGCTGATAAGTTCAGTTTGTCGCAGTCCGGCTGAATCGTATCAGTGATGTTATTTGTTACCAAAATATTGATCAGCTGTGCTTTTGAGCCGGTTGTCTTGAATGTTCTTCCTGTCGGGTAATAGAGCGAGTTATTTGCCTCTACGACTGCTAGGGGTGAGTATGTGCCAGATTGACCGTTTGCGCGCAAGATACTTGGATACGTAATGGTGTAATCCCCTACTGCCTGGTCGACAAATGACATGTGGTATAAATCGCCTGTTCCTGCCGAACCATGCGTGAGTATCGTCACGGCGTATTTGCCTTGCCCGTCACGGAATGGTTTTGCGCATACCGGTATACTATCGCCACCATAGTTAATATCCACCCAGCCGCCGCCATCAAACGGCGAAAAGTTACCGGCTTTATCGCCAGCCGCAGAGTACCATAGGCGGTATCTATCTTTCATGTCGCCGACGCCATACATTCCATCGTTTGTTGCACTCAAGAATGTAATAACTGGACCTTCTGTTGAGTTTCCTTCAGGTGCTTTCTTATATGGATTAAGCGCTGCGCGGTTATTGTCGACAAATTTCACTGTCGCCGTGGCAGCTTCGCTTGGCTGCGGGACGTTTCCAAGATACTGTTCTTCACCAGCAACCGTACCGAAGTAAATGTTATAGCTCGTTGCACCTGCTACTTTCGGGAACGTTACAGTGATGTATTGTGTGTTTGGATCCCATGAATTTCGATAGCTCCCTACGGTTATAAGCGCTGCTTCGCTTGCTGCTGTCTCGCCTACCGTGTTGTTCGCGCTTACTCGTATACGGTAGGTTACCGTTGCGCCATCAAGCCCTTTTGCGCTTACTGTAGGTTTGGCGGGCGTTTGGATTGACGTGTAATCAACAAGCTTATTCTCTTTAATGTCGAAGTACGACATTTTATCGCTACCATTACTGATATATACGCGGTTATTCTCTTGCACGAATTGCACTTGACGATGTGGATTGTACGTACCGCCTACATCCGTCCATTGTCCGCCGTCTCGGTTGTATAGAACATGTCCTTTGCCATTGATCACCTGCATCGTAATCACGTAGTGCTCCGGCGCCGTTGACGGTACGACTTTTATAAACGTACTTACACCAATAACTTCCCCGAGCGGCTGCGTGCCATAGCGCGTTGTACCTGGGCGTACTTGCGGTATACCGTCCTGAGTCAGCTCCATGTTCGTCATATCAAGCAGACAGTTCTTACGAGCGCGGATTGCATCGACAAATGACATATACCCGCTGCTCCACTCTTTTAGAGCGATATTAACGGGTGGTTTCGTGCGGCGCTGGCGATTTGTCTTTGTTGTTTTCATTACAACCTCGGCATACGGCTATACGCCCGCTTAAGTTTTCGCCCACCACTAATTTGCGACTTCATGTCGCGTGCTGCCATTTCCTGATATTCGTTGTTGGCTAATTCAAATATACGATCCGCCTCATCGTCTTTCGCGGGGTCGTTTCGCGCAAGCATTGCTGCTGTTTGTAGAGTAAGCCAACGCGGATTGTCGCACGCGACTGTATCGTTCTCTCTCCTCATCTCCTCCGGGTATGCAAGCGTCTCTACAACCGCCGATCCGGTGTAATCTTCCGGATTGATAAGGTGTAGTATTTTCTCGCCCTTTGGACCGGTGATATACGCTCCAGATTTTACGTCATACCTCTGTTTGAAATACACAATAGGTACTTGCTTATTTTGGTATGTGCAGGATATTACTTTGCAGGTTTCTTCCGGCAGGCTTATCTGCCCGTTTACGATAGGTAGTGTAAGCGCTCCGGCATATAGACTTTCCCAGTCATGGTCGGGATCTTCAGCCCAGCGGTCTTGATTGTCATTAGCGAGCGATAAATATACTTCATATTTCGGTTCGCTTGGCTTTGGCGCTTTGCTGGACTGCTTGCCTTTATACGCCAAATGTATTTTTGCAATGAGGGTTCGTACGTTCATTTACGTACTCCCGTGTATAAGTAAAACGCCGCGTGACTCATGAATATTCCTTTCGGAACACTCCCACGTCGGGGCGGCGTTCGTTACTTATATTTTCGCACAACACGAGCGTTTTCGCAAGCCTTATAACCGGCGCAGCTCCAGGTTGCTCTTGCTCTTCTTCGTGTTTCCTCTGCTTGACGACATCTTGTGCATATTTGGCATACGCGCCGTCACGCTACCGGCAGATAGGCTCGTACCTGAGTACTTCTTGATCAACGAGTTTATATCGACCGCACCGGTGTTTTTAATGGTTTTCATAAAGCTGCTAATGTCAGCACTGGTGATTCCATTTCGTCCCCTACCGCCGCGTCCGTTACCGCTACCGGTCTGCGTTACGACTTCCTTGCCATCTCGTTCAATTTTCAGAGCTTTTAGCGCTTTGGCTTCATCTTTCGATAGATAGCCCTCTTTTTGCAATTGCGATATCACTGCGTTGCTCGCGGCAAGATATCCGTTCTTGTAGATACTCTTCTTACGATGGTCGCGCAGAGTATTTAGCAAGGTATCATGGTCTTTCTCCTCAGCAAGCGGGCGATAGAAATTATCCATCTTCACGTCTGTACTGAATGAGGCAAGCGCGCCATACTTTATATCGCCCTCACTGTATCCAGACTCTTTGTAGTAGCGCTTCTTTACCCAGTCCGGCAGTTCTTTCAGTTTATCCTTATTTAAGAACATGTTGATTGCGTTTGTGGCTTTTGATGATGAACTTGCTTTCTTTTTCGAGTCAAGCATTTTATCTAAGGTTTCATCGCCGGTGGATTTCGATTTGGCGTCTTTCTTCGGATCGAAGTCTGTACCCTCCTCTAATCCATAGCCGAGCAGATAGTTCTTATAGGCGCTATCTGATTCGCCTTGCGCCTTAGCGAGCTGCTTATGTAGAGAGCGCTTGATTTCGCCGTCTTTGGTGAGAGCGACGCCATCGGATATCACTGTGTCACCTTTTTTAATAGACTTCTTCAGCGACTTAACGTCTTTCTTACTCAACCCGTCAAGCGATAGCTCGCCTGCCTTGACGCCTTGCACAGTCGACGGTGCACCGGCAGCATTTGTCGGCGTTGCTGCTATCAGCCAGTTGTCCGTACCTTTATCCTTCTGCACTTCCCAGCGCGCGTTAGGACCAAACAGTAAACTCTGCACATCGCCAAGTATATTGCCTCTGTCTATCTCAACGCCAATATCACCATTTGCTTTCTGTGTATGACCGCGCATAAGTGCTGCGATAGCTTGCCCTGTTTTACGTGCCTGGCTACCCATAGGCAGCTCTTTCACAACATTCCACATGGCATTCTCCGCACGTCCGGCTCGTTCATCATCATCGTCCGCGCTCAGCGCTTTGCCAATAGATTCTCCTGTGTTAAGAAGTGATTTTATCGGCGAGGCAAGCGCTACGCCGCCGTCATATCGTCCGAGACTACTATCAGTGCCAAATATCTTTTTACGGTCTTCCTTTGATGGCAATATTACGTTCATGGCACCAGCAATCGTAGGTATACCCGACACCGTTTCAGCTCCGACTCGTTGCAACGCGCGCCCTAAACGAGCTTCAAGTGTTTTTTCGTCGTCATCACGATCGTCATCACCCTGCCCAGCGAAGTCAAATGCCGTTTGTATGAGCACGCCTAGTATATCGGAGCCTGGTTTATTTCCGGTGATTGCTTCATATAAGCTGTACATCAGGGTTGTCGTAACGAGTGTTTTTATCTGCTGGCGCGGCGTCATCTGATTCCACCGATAGCGGTTTTGCTGCGCTACTTCGCGCGTAAACTGGAGTAATGTCGACCATATCGTCCGATTGTATGCTCTTGGGGTTGATATACTGTCGCGGAATGTTACTGTATCGTTGATGAAACGCTCAGCGTATTTAACAGCTTCATCATGGTTTAATCCATGCTGTTTACCTTGATTGTATTTTGCGGCAAATTCAAAGCGGATCGTGTTAGACTCTATGACGTCCATCAGCGCGCCGCCAACCTCCATTGCTTTGTCGAACTTGCCCTTTTTACTCAGCGTATCTTTAATATATCGCGACACCACTGCATCAGACGCTTCCATGATTTTTGGATCGCGCATTGTTTTGAACGCTTTCATCATTGACTTTGTATCGGTCGTACCAACCAAATCAGTTATGCTTAGGGTCTGTGCCATCGCAGAGTTCACGTTACCGACGATTTTCGATAGTGCTGCCATCTTTTGCGCGCCGCGCAGTGTCTTGCGTCCGAGCTTGCTCATAGCATCTACATTTTCATTCTTCCAGGCACGTTCAAAGGCATCGCTTTTGCCTGCTAGGCGGTTAGCATGCTCCTGTACAAAATTAACGAATTGCCCGAGCCCCTGTGCTGTTTTCGACAGGTCTTGGAGTGTTTCTACGTCATTTGCTGTTTCGACTAGGTCGTTTGATATACTGTCGGCGGCGTTCTTCAGCACGCTCAGGTCTTCGCTGGTTAGCTTATCGGTACCTTTCTTTGCGATATAGTTTAGTTTGCGCCTAAATTGCGTATAACCGTCTAACTCCTTACCGACCGCGCGCTGAAAACCATACAGCTTCTTCATCAGCGTTGTTGCATGCTCTTTGTCAAACCTGCCATTCTGGGCATCTTGCGCTATGTTGTCTACCTGCGTTGCAAGCGATTCCATACCTGCTGGACCGAGCTTTGCGAATTGTTCTTTTGCTTCGCTAAGGGTGCGCGCTGCCATTTCAAGCGACCGGTTCATTGTTACGGCGTCTGTCATGTGAATGTTATGGAGAGCGGTCTTGCTATATTCTCTCACTGGGTCGAACGGATTTTCTGGTTTCACATCTCCGAAACGTGCTTGCGCGAACTGATTAAATCGTTGGTTTGGCTTAAACGAGTCGGTTCGTCCCACTAAATGTGCCGGCAAATCACCGCGTCCGCTTGCAGTCGTGTCTCCCATAGCCGCACTCCGGACACCGTCTATGATAGATCGCGCGACGCCATCGGTTTGCATTTCGCTAATATGGGTTATGTAGTCTTTGCGCTCTAAGATAGGCGGCTGCCCGATTTCGGCGCGCTTTTGGTTTTGGCGCAGCAGCAGGTTCTTATAAAGCGCACGCATGAATGAACGATACTCATCAAGCGCTTCGGCGGCTTTATCACCGTACACCTCTCTAAACGACTCTAGGCGCGATTCATAGCTTGGCGCTTTCTCACCGCGCGGCGGACGGGCTGGTTCAAGCACGTATACTGCTTCGCGCTGAGCTTGCTTTCGTACGCGCTTTGGTAAAGTTTTGAGAAAATTATTCTCAAACTTATTTATTTCATTACCGATAACTTCCTGCTCTTTCAGTGCTTCACGCTGCATTTTACGCGGTAATTCCACCATGATTTTCATCAAGGCTTCTTTCGTCTTGTTTATTCCGCTCTTGAAGTAGTCAATCGAGTTAGATTTAATCTTTCCGCTGCGCAATGCACCGGTGATACGGTCAATCATGCCCTCAGTCGTCCAGGTCACGCCGCTGCCAAACTTCGTCTTTCGTATTGTTTTCCAATCGATATCTTTCTGGCTGAGACTATACTTCTTCCTACCAGCATAAAGAGTTACATCACCCTTAGGGCTAATTTCTACATAATTGCCGAGGATCTGCCCAGTACGTCCGTCTACAACCCTACCGGCATCGATATAGTGGACATCAGGATCATACTCAACAAGCTTCTCTGCTGGTATACCTTCCTTTTTATCGCCCGTTGTCATCATATTATCGAATTCAGATACGAGCTGCGCATTCGTGCCGCGGTCATTCTCGCGCCAAATATATTGCGCACCGATGCCTTCCTCATGAGCACGCTTCGCTTCTTCGTTAAGTGTCGCATCATCAGCAAGGTCATCAATGAATTTGCTGTGGACAGACTTGATTTTTACATCGCCAGTCGTATGCCATGCTCCATCTTTCGTACGATATTCATAGAATGAACCCCACGTACCGTCATCATTCTTATATATCATCTGGCGGTAGTTCTCGTTTCGCAGTTCAGGGTTGCTTACATCAGCAGGAATAGCGTGCTCTACACCAGGCTTCAAGTTTTTTTGCAGAGCTTTGTCCGGTACAAGCTCGCTAATCGGGCGCATCTTGCCGTTTGCGTCCATTACGGTTGGCACTTCGTTTGAATGGCGGAATGCGCGGTCTCCGGTGATATCAAGCTTCTGCTCGGCGGCAATACGCTCCATTGCCTTTGTTACATCAGACTCTTTCAGTCCCGTCGCGCGAGAGACATTCTCACGCACATCTTTCAGTAGGTGGCGTGAGCCCTCTTCGTAGGCACGGCGAATAAGCTCATCTGCTTGGCGTATACGTTCATTGTGCTGCCGCTGCTTATCAAGCTTCTGCTGTTCAGCCTCAGCCGCAGCCTGGTTATCGCGTGCACTAGCCTCAGGTTCTTGTTGCTCTTGCTGTTGTTTACTTAGCTCCCTGCCAGTCTGCTTCATCTCCTGGATTGTATTGTTGTTTTTGACTTCCCATGCTTCCTGGCGGCGTTCTAGTTCTTCGTCCCCTACTTCGTTTGAGGCGTGGTCGTATACGTCGTTTTGCGCTACTGCTATTGCCTGCTGGCGGATGTTCTCATTAGCGTATAACCCACGGATTTGCTCTTCCATTGCTCGTATCTGCTTATGCAGTTCGATCGGCTTCATGATAATGTCCGTGAACTCTTCTACCCTGCCATCGTAGCCGGCTTCTGCTGCGAGGATATCAAGTGGGAGGGCGTCTTTGCGGACGTATGCGAGCGGTACGATTTCGCGCCAAGTCTTGCCATAGAGGTGTTCGGCATCTTGCGGGCGTATCTTTACGTTATGGTAGTTCTCTAATATACCATCAAGCACTTCCTTGGTGGTGTTGTATATTTCAAAGAGCTCAGGGTCTGACTGATACGCAACGGTTTCCAGTGCGGCGTTATAGTCTGCTTTCGTAGCAGATAATCCATACGGAGCAAGGTCGGCATTGACGCTATCTAACTCTGCACGTGAGACACGCGGGGTTTTGAGGCGGTAGCGGGAGTCTGTATCTGTGTTGCGGTTGACATTTTGAGGGAAGTTTGATATACTACGGTTAGACAGCTCCCCGCGAAATGGTCTATTCAGACCGTTTTGGGAGCTTTCTTTTATGCCATTGATTGTATACAACAGCTTGCCGTTCTTGCCGGTACCTATGTTAATACGTACATCGTAGTATGAGTCGCCAACTTTTACAGTTGCAGTCCTATATTCAAAGCCTTGTTTGGCAAATGAATGAGCTTTCTTGTCTCGTGCACTGCCAATTCGCTTTGATACTTTCAATATATCAGGTAAATCTCCAACGAGCTGACCTCGCATCGCTAAGTCGCGATCAGGGTCGACAAATTTACGAGTTGTCCTGCTATTGACACGAGCTTCCCCATCCACCCCATAGTTAAGGTCGTATGATTTGCCCTGCAAGTTGTCTTGTAGATACTTACGGATGACTTTGGCGTGCTGACTCTTCGGAACGCCATTAAGAATGTTGTTGTCGATTTCCACTACCCCAGTATCCGGATCTATCCGGTATGCTTTAGACTCCTGGCGCATGAGTCCTCGTATCTCCTCATTCACCTGTGCGATTTGCTGGCTGATGGCTCGGCGGGTTTGTGGGTCGAGCGTATTGTCCCAGGCATGCTGGAGGTTGGTGCGATGGTCTTGTAGTTGGAGCTGTTCGGGGGTAGCACCGTCTCGGATAGACTTATCAATGACCTGTTCATCGGCGTACTTGCCGCTGTAGAGGTCATTGTAGAATTGTTGATATTCCGGTGTGATAGTACCCTGGTGAGTTGCTTGGGCGACGATATGCTGTATACGGCGTAGTACCTTTTCAAAGACTGCTTTGATTTGGTCGGTGATACGCGGCTTAGCGAACTTTTCGTTGTTGCGTGCGGCGACGTATTGAATGAAGTCCTCTGCGACGAGCTCTTCAACTTGCGTTTCTGTCATGGAAGGATCTACCCGGTTGTCTGCAGCGTAGCTCATCATGATATCGGTACGCTCTTGGCTTGTCATGAAGTCGTTGAGGGCTTTATGGACCGCTTCGTGGAAATACGTAGCTTCTACGTTGCCTTGATCGCGGGCAATACGGATTTTACTTGGACCGTTCGGGGTATCGATTGTTTCGCCCATTGCTGGTTCGCCGGTACTGGTACGGAGGTTATCGGCAAACTCTACGTTTGGCGCATCCATACCAAAGAGTTGGTTATTTGCGCGCTGTACGGCAAGCATATCGGCACGACTTGCAGTACCGGGGGCTGTACCAGCGCGGTATGCGGCTTCAAGGGCAGGAGTCATACGCAGGTCTTGGCTGCCGGTATCTAGGCTAGTTGGCTGGATTGATTGCGCTACTGGAGCATCTTGAGCAAACTGCGCCTGCTGGTTGTAGACGGGGCTTACGTTATTCTGATAGCCTTGGGTTGTGTTCTGTACGCCGGCTTGGACTGGTTGTGCTTGGGGCTGTTCGACGCCTTGTATGCTTTGTGGAGCAGATTGCGCAGTGGCTTGGTTTTGGTTGATTGTAGCAGGGGTATTCTCTGTGGTATTTGTTGTTAAGCCATACTTTGCTGGAATACTGCTGTTTAGAGCGGTTTCCACTTTCTCAGCCACGCTTAAGAACTTCGTACGCGGTGTCACGACGCCATTTTCTATAGCCGCGCGCGTCTCATAGCGGTTGCGTGGTTCAATAGATGTTACGTCCGGCAGATCCGGGTCGCGTTCGGTTACGCGCGATTCTACGCGTTCTGGGGCGGTATTGCGCGCGGTATCAGGGTTTATACTTGCCGCCTGTCCTACTGCTTGGTCTTGATTGAGCGCTGGGTTAGCTGCGGTATTAGCGAGTGTTTGGTCTTGGTTGGTGTTTGGGTTAAGAGCTTGGTTTACATTACCGCTGTTCCTATTCTGCGCATGCTGGTTGATTACATTTGACATGGCGCTTCTTCCATGCTGGATACCTTTACCAGCGCCATGCATCATACCGCCGCCGAGTGCACCGAGCGCACCGGCTTCAAGATAATTTTTGAAATCAGTATTACGTTTGCCATCATCAGCCATGTCGTCTGCATACGCCTGGACAAACTCTTCAAGCCCCTCTTCGCCGGCTTTCTTTAAGCCTTCTTTGGCTGCGTTGGCTGCGATGGTTTTGAGACCTTGCTTACCGACTTGTGTGGCAGCTCCTTTAGCACCGAGCCCGATAGCTTTCAATAACGTGCCTGAACCACCTAATGGCAGTCCTCCGATATTAACGCCCGCGTTAAGCAGCTCGCCGCCTTTTTGCGTGTCGCTAAGCGTGCTTACCGTCCCATCATCATTGACTCTTTTACCGGATGTTGCACGCGAGATTTGTAGTGGCGTATCGAGAAAACTTTGAGCAATACCGCTCGGCAGCTTTGCAGCAAATCGCCCGTAGTCTCCGAGGTCATTCCACTGAAAGCCCTCCTCCTTATCACTGCTGTCTACCCACTTGTTATAACTGTCTAAAGCATCAGAGACTGGTTTTTGGACTTTCTTATAAAGGCGCTGAAAGTTTTGCTGGTTCTCACTACCGAATAAGCCCTTTTCGTGGAATGGGTTGAGGTATGGGTCGAGCGCGCTGGTTGTCTTTTCACCAGGCATGGTTCTCTTCAAATAATCCTGCGACACCTTATCGCCCTGATTTGCCATGTCGGTGACCATGAGGGTTTTATCTGCGCCTGTGCCCTTTACATAGTCGTCGACGTTGATTTTCTGGTCGCCGTTATAGAAATCAAATCCTTTGTCTGCACGCTGAACTTTGCGGTAGCCGATGTTTGCTGGTTGGTTTTGGGGTTGTTGTGTTGGCTGTGTAGCTGGTAATACACTTTTATTCGTATCAGCAGCATTCATTGATACGTTAGAGGTTTGCAGTTTTGGCGTCTCAGGCTGTTGCTGCGGCTTTGGGACTGCACTCCACGCGCCTGCGCCAGTGTTGGTCGGAGTGGGCGATAGGTTGATTTGCGGGGTTTGGTTTTGTTGGTTAGAGACAGGTGCCGGTTTTTTCTCTTCTTCTTTTTTCTTGCCGAATAGATTGTTGAAGATATTGCCAATCCAATCAAACATATCGTCCGCTCCTTTCCTTGTTGCCTGGTGCTAGACCAGTTGTTTCTTACGTTTGTCTTCTTCTTTCATGCGCGCCAAATAATCGCCGCTCGTGTCGGTGTCGTAACCGGTGCCGTTTGGATCATCCACGGTGATACCGTTTAGGTCGTTCGCGTAGTTTGTGAGCTTCGGGTCGCTTACTTTCACGTCGCGTACATTCACTGGATTGCGGTAGTTATCTAGCAAGCTTGCTAGGGCGCGGTCTATAGCGTCTTTTTGGGCGATATCGCCAGCCATAGCGCCTTGTACTTGCCGCCAGCCGCCGCCGGCCGTCTGAGCACGTTTACCGAGCAATTCTGCGCGGCTTGAGTGGTATGCCGACTCCTTGCTCTTGATATCGTTGTCTAGGGCAGCTTCCTTATTACGCTTCTGCTCCTGCAGGTCTTGCACGTTGTTGTTGTAGCTTTCCTTAGTCTCGTCTTCAGCAGTCTTCAGGTCGCGCATATTGGTACTGTAGGTGTCGGCTACTTTACCGCGGGATTTGCTTGCGTCTTGAGCTACGGCGTATGGTACAACGTTTGCACTTGCGCTTGAGCGTCCTGCGCCGGCGCGCCCAAGCAGGTTCTGTAAGGCGCGGTATTTATTTGCACTGTTGATATCAATATCTTCGGTGCTGTGCTGGAAGTCTCTTGTTGTGTCTGAACGTTTGGTAGCATAACGGCTTAGGGCGCGTGATTGCTGCTGGTTGAGCCTATCTATGCCCTTGTTGTATGCATCGTTGATTTGGTTTTGAGCTGCATTACGGGTTGCACCCAGGTTGTTCAGTGAATTATCGATAGCGCCAATTTGCTGGTCTATCATGCCGAGGGTGATGTCACGGTCTCTGTTGGATTGGTAGTCACCTCCTCCGCCGCGGTAGACAGTGCCACCTGTGTTTCCTTGAGGTTGATTATTTCCGCCTTTATGTTGATTGCTATCGCCTACAGTTCTACTTCCTACACCCTCAGTAATCGCATTCTGCCATGCTCCTCTACGTTGGTCGTCTGCAATACCGCCGCCAGAATACACAACCCTACCGGTATTGGCTGTCTTGCCTCCACCTACCAGTTCTGATATTCCCCAGTCGGGTAAATTAGCTTTAGTTCCCAACCAGTCAATAAATTGTCCTGCCCAGTTTGCCATAATAAAAATCCTCCCTTTGGATTACAGAGAGGATGTAGTGAGTTAGATAAAGTGATTAGTTTAGCTGGCAGAAGTGCTGCACGGAGTAGTACCCGTCTTGTCCGTTTAGACGTCCCTCGGCTACATAGATACCGACAAGCTTATACTTACTATCAATGGTAGCATTGTGATGGGCTTCAGAGCCTTTTGTGCTGTTGTACGAATCGCGTGACGTTGCTCCATATTTGGGATACCACTGAAGATTTTCACCTGCATATGAGCATAGCTGATTAGTGTTCCTAAACACTAGAGTATATCCATCTACTCCAGTCGCTGGACTTATATGCTCAAGGTATTGATTCTTCACCATATCCTCCGCCTTTTCCCTAGCACTTGCTACGAGTCGCTCGTCTACGGCAAGAGGCGACACACCTTTACTTTGCCGTTCCTGGTTCACGAGCTCTAGGATTTCGGTAGCGTCTGGTGGACCTTCGTCGTACTTATCGCGAGGCGTATGCGTTGCACTGTTACTAGCATTAGCCGCGTCCGTTCTCAGGTGCGCTTGATCAAACATAGCTGAAACACCGACGATGGCTGCAAGTACGAGTATGCCAAACCCTAATACGCAGAGTAAGTGACCAGCTGCACGCAACCGCTTACCAGCTTTTGCAGTGAATATCTCCACGATTGCCGATATACCAGATGCCAAAGCAAATACGAATGCAAAGATGAAATACACGCCTTGCATGTTTGCATCTGGCTCTTTACCCTGGGAATACGCCATTACAGCAGCTGTCGTCGCAGCAAGCATACTGAGGGCGTACAATACAGCAAAGATACTAGACAATCGCTTGCGTAGGAGCTTTCTCAGGAGAGTTGGTGGTTGATCGTCTTCGATGTTGGCAACACCATTTCGTTGATATCCACGAAATGGTTGAGTTGGTGGTTGATCATCTTCGATGTCGGCAACCTGAACGTCGTCATTATTGTCTGTCTCCTCATAGAACGGTTCATAATGTTTCAAGGCTGCCGCCGCTTTGATGTATCGAACCATGCACAGTATGCCGATGATGCCTGGCGTAAGCATGACCGAACCTAGTATACCAACAATCACAGACAGCTTAACCATCTTCTTGCTACCGAGATTACGCACACCAACCGATGGTAGATATACAACCAAGAATAGCAAGAGTGCTATAAATAGTGTGAGCGCCGTTGTATCAGCAGGGTTAGCCCCACTGGATTGTGCCTCACAAACTTTAATTCCGAGAGCAACTAGCGCAAGTACAAAGAGAGTTACGCCCAAACGTCCTGCCGCTACTATCTTTCTTGCCGCATCTTGTTGTTTCTGGTTAGAATAACGCTCGTCAATTTGCGAATATGTGATTACAGCCATTCCGCTACTCCTCCATGATGCGAGCATGTCCCACGTCCGGTTGAGTACGAACGCCAACCGTCGCGACAAATTGCTCCGCCTCGTTCGTCCTGCTCGTAGGTGTTTTGCACCTGCGGGAGCTGCTGAACGGTTGGCTGCGGAGCAGGCTTAGCGGTATAGGTTATCTCCTCCAGCACCGGCTCGCGTAAAGTCGTGAACTGAGGGTCGTAGCCTTTCTTGCTTGCACGGCAAATCCTCTTTTCACCATTGACACCTTGCCTCGTAACGGCTTCAGTGTACCCGTACGGAGATTGTTTTGCCTCTTCGTTTTTATAAACGTTACCATACGCGATCACTTCGTTAAAGCAATCGGTATACGTCACCGGCTTCAATCCTTCAATGATACTGCCGCCAACGAACCAAGCGCATACTATAGCAAGTATGCCAACTACCACCTTATTTTTCATGCTTATATGCTAGCATAATAGAGGTGATTTGTCAATCAAAAGCACATTCATGATGTATTCGTAGGTTTTACCCCACTCACTACATCCTCTCTACTTGTTAATGATTAGTTTTCGGAGTACTTGCTTCCTCCCACGTCGGGGCGGGAAATAGTTGCTACGAGCATCAGGTAGCCATTGGTTACTACACACTCCCGCGTCGGGGCGGCGAGTAGTGCGCAACTCCCACGTCGGGGCGGCTGCTCATAGCATAATGCTAATACTAGCGTAGCATGATAGGGCGGGTTTGGCAATGTTACTTCTTTAGCGCTTCGATGAGGGCATTACTGCCAAGAGCAATGATTGCACCTAATATTGCAGAACCTATCGTAATCATAATATTATTGCGCTTTCTAGCTTCATTTGAGCTCACAACCTCGTCAATCGCTTTTTTCGTATCAGTATCATTCTTAATTCCATCAACGGATATTTTCTTCACTAAATCATTTACTGGCTTATAATCTCGAAGTACGCGTTCTACGTTCGGACCGAGCACATCGGTACGCATTGTATCATCAACGACCGCTTTGGTCGCACGTGTATACTCATCATTTTCATCGTTATCATTATTTAATGGCATCCGGTTTCTTCTTCAACTTATCCGCTGGCAACAATTTCATAACAGACCCATCTTCTTTTGTAATACTAACACTTCCCCCCTTAGCATTACTCAAAACTCCAATAGCGAAAGTGATAACGTCATCACTATCCTGCAAATCATACTCTTCCTTTATACGATTAAGCGCAACTAGGTCACCATTGTTTATGGTGTACGTTGCTTCACCGTCTTTTTCGCTCGTCTTCTTTACAGGCATATCCTACCTGTAATTATATATCATTGTGCAACACAAAACTAGGGTGTATTGAACAAATCATACACTCACAAGCGTGGCGTAGGCTACAACGATTGCTGCCTTGATGGCAATAGAACTTTTGAGATCTACGCCACACTTGTCGATATACGATTGAGAGCCTGCTGGGGGTGCAGCCTCTACAACAAATCATCCGACGTTGTTAACGTGGCAGATTGATATCCTGCGGTCGGTGTCCAGGCTCCTTGTTGTTGCCGTTGTCGCGGAATAAATTTTGCTCGCACTCCGTGTTTGCGTCGTCGATTCGTTTCAAGTCCTCAGCGACATCTTTTTCCACGGTAATGTACACATCTCTTTTTTCACCCGACTCTTCGTCAATTTCTACGCCGCCGCGATACGCTTTGCCGTTGACGCAGACCGTATGTGCTAGGTGGATTCGTACTGTGTCGTCAGTCGGTTCCGGCGCAGGTGCTTCCGGTACGACGTCCGTATCAATTTCACTGTCTTCAGGTACAGGCGTGCCCTCCGCTAAGCTGTCTAGCTTTGCGAGTACCGCTTCATCAATAGTGTCTAGCGATACAAGCGCACCGTCTTTACGGTATTGAACTTGCCCGTTCGCAGCCGTCTTTTTTGTAAATACTGCCATAAGTATCCTTTGCTATTACGTTGATATGGTGGGGCGCAAGGACTTTCCCCGCGCCCCGAGAGCTGGCTAGTAAGCCGAACCGCTCTCGATACGCGCCATCCAGTTGTTGTTCAGGATGCACGCCTTTGCCGCTGCTTTCCAGCCGAGCGTCATGATTTGCTCAAGCGGGTCAGACACGCCGCCAGGACCTTGCTTGTAGGTTTTCAGCTTCTGCAGGTCGGTATTCGCATATGCATCCATGCCAAAGAGAAGGCTCGTGTGAATGTCCACTTTCCCTGTGTTTTTTACGGTCGGGATCATGTTGCTGCGGATTACCGTAACGCCCGAGAACCGAGCAATCGTACCGGTGTACAGTTCGTTTGCTTTATCTCTGTTCGCTTGATGGATTGCCGCCTGCTTGAAGTCTTCGTCCTTCATGAGATCCTGCTCAACCATCGGGTCGACAACGAGAACGAAGTTACCGTCACCGGCTTTCATCTCGATCTCTTTTGTCGACTCTTTGCGCGTTGCGACTTCGGTAAACTCGCGTGCACCCGATTGGCGCAAACGAGCGACCTCAGCGCGTACGTCATCCCATTTCAGGATGTCAGTCTTTGCCAAGCCGTCGCGCGTAGTCTTGTTGTTCGCATAGCGTACTGCCGTACCTTTGCTAACGACATTATAGATTGCGCGGTCTAAGCTACGCGCCGCCTGCGTGCCGAGAATCTGATATTTCTCCTGCATTGAGCGGTGCTTCGGCGTTAAGCCTGCCAAGTCGGTGATGGTGATGTAATCACCGTACTGGTCGATCGTCGCGTTGATGGCCGACGTTGCAAGCTTGCTACCTGCCGGAGCGACACCTTCCGTTAGTGGATCGGTCACAATATCAAGTTCGGCATATTGCGTAAACCGAATACCTTTGCCGTTACCAGCCGGAATGTTTTCTAGGTGACCGAACTGGTTTAACACTGTTTGATATTTGGCGCGTTTGAGCGTCTGCGCCGACATGTATTCCTGAATGTCAGCGGCAAGTTCTGCTGTAGTTGTCTTTACACCCATGGTTTCCTCCTATTGGGATTACAAGCGCCTATACGTCCGTAAGCGGTACATCACCGATACGCGCTTCCAAATCACTCATACGGTCTGCTGAACCGGTTGAGCGGACTGCACTGCCAGCACCGCTGCTGTTAGCACGGTTACGCTGTGCGCTTCGCTGTCCGTACGATCGTTCAGCTTTGATCATCGCTTCGTATTGTGGCGCTTTGGTTTGTAAATATTCGAGTGGTGAGGGCGCTCCCTCGTGTGTGCCTACAATCTGCGGATTACCGTTTGCATCTTCGGCAACGATGGCATAGCGGTGTGCCCATTCTGAGAGTGCCTCTTCGTGGAGAAATTGATTGTAGTGCGGGTCAGACGGGTTAAATAGCGGTATGCTTGATTCAGCCTGCATGACCGATAGCCGAGTCTGTTCGCGCGTTTGCTTTACCTGCATGAGGGCTTGCTCAGCTTGGCGCGCTCGCTCGTTTCGCCGCAATTCCCGTAGCTGGTCGGCTACGGCTGGATCCATGTCTTCAAAGTCTTGCTCGTCAGGCTCGACGTTTATGAATTCATTGATCGCCTGGTTGCTTAATTCCTCAAGCAGTTGAGAGTCGGCTTGTGCTGCCTGCTGCTTCGCGGCAATGCGGCGTTGTGCGAAGTAGTTGTTCCTCTCCGATTCAGACATGTTGTCAGGATTATCCGATGTACCTTTCGCGTCATCTTCCGACTCTATGCCTGTTTGCTGTTCCACGGAGTCTGTGCTCCGGCCGTCATCATCATGTTGACTCTCTTGGCTATCGTTATCGTTGTCAGAGGTAGTGCCGAGTCCACCATCCGGTTTCGATAAGTCGTAGCTGTCAAGCACATCAACTGATGAGCTGTTGTCTACAGTTGTTTCAGTAGTCTGAGCTGCTGAATCTTCCATAGGACCACTCCTTTCGTTAGTTACTTCACGTTTATACGGGCGGTGCCCGAGGGTCGGAGGAATCCCCGATCGACAATCGACAAGTGGTAGTTGGTAAGATCGATTGCCGGTCGCGGACGCCTACGGCTGCGGGGTTGGTTCTATCGGGACGATATCGTAGTCATCTCCTTTCTTCACAAGCATTTTTCCATTCGGGATTGCCTTTACGTGCCCATGGCGGTTCTGGCAACTCGTGCACACCAGGTCGTTACCGCGCTGTTCCCACTCGTGGTGCTCCGGTGGATCTGGATGTTCCATAGTCAGTTCCTCCGACTGGTTGAGCTTCAGCGCCTCAAACTCTTTATTGTTCGTCATGGGTTACTCGCTTTCTTCGCGCTCTCTAATAGCAGTATTACTTTCCGCAATCGATCTGCTACGATTTCGCTTGCGCGCATTTCTACGGCATAATCTGAGTCGGTCGGGTGGGGGTTACTGCTTCTCAGACGGCTTAGGATTGCGGTATTTGAGTCATTCTTCTTTAGCTCGATCTCCAGGATTTCAATCAGCTTGTCGGCCGCCGGTGCAAGCAGCATGTGTACGTTCTTTATTTCGTCGCGGCGCTCATCCGCCTTGGTCGGTTTTTTCTCCGGCTTCTTCTTTGGCGGGCGGTTCACGCCCAAAAATATCGCTTCGTTACTAGCCATTTGTTGCTCCTATTCGCGCCAAAAACTCTCTAACCGCCTCATCGCTCCATCCACGCGATTTTAGCTCTGCGGCGACCTGTTCATCATCCGAGGGGCTTTCCGTCGATTGTGCGCCATTCTGAGCGGTCATTTCTGTCTTGGCGGCTTCTTGCTGCGTTTTCATTTGCTGCGGCGCAAGTTTTTCCTGCTCCTGCTGTACCTTTACCTGGTCAAGCGCACTCTGTGTCTGCATAGCCTGTAGCTGTTCTTGATTATTGATTGTCTGTTGTTCTTCCTGAGATAGCGGTGTGATGATTTTATCGACATTATCAAGCCCAGATTTCTCAAATAATCCGGATATCAATTCGCCCCAGTGAATCTCTTTGCCGTCCTGGCGCAATTTGTTCTCAATATCAGGGATTGACGCGGCGGCGTTCATCGCCTCTACAATTCGCTGTTTGGTTGCGTCATCATCTTCAAACTTCGACGAGCCCGGGTCGACTTCGAACCGGTATTTCGCTTTCTTCAGTTCTTCAAACTCTGCTAATATCTCTGCCTTACCTTCCGGTACGTCATAGCCAGCAGCACGTAGTTTATCGCCTTGCTCCTCAGTGATATTGATAGCGTCCGAACCGTCACTGTTCTGTATTGCGATATTGATCATCAACTTCGCAAGCGTTGCCATCATGTCGTCTGCTGCTTGGCGCTGTGCATTGTCGCGTGCGCTTCGGCGTTCAGCCTGCTGTCGTATACTTGCCGGCACCTTCGAGTACTGCGTGTTGCCGCTGTCTGCTGCAGATACCGAGCCATCGTTTGTACCGATGAGATTCATAATGTCAGTCTTGTACGAGCCGATTAGGGTTGGGAATGCTTGGAGGATTGTCTTATCGGGAGTAAACCAGTCTATTTGGGCGTTACCGGTAAACATGAGATTACCTGGACTAACGACGAGCGAGTCAAGGTCGAGGTTTGGATCGTTTTGCGTATCGCCGGCTACTTGCACTGCCGGGTCGAGCGCCTGCTGAATTCCATACGCGTTTGCGGCTTTCATGAAATCAAGCATGTTCTGCCCGGGACCGATCTTCTCATAGCGGCTTACGCCATACGGGTTAACCATGTTGATTTTGCGATACTTGAAAAATATCGGTAAGTCGCCAGCAATATCGGTATTAGTTTGCCTGCGAACAATCTTATCGTTCGAGCTATCAGGATATATCGTGTACCATGGCGCATTGTATCCGCGCTGAAAGCATGTGTAGAACGTTACCGTTTTACCCATATCTACTTGAGCTTTTAAGTCGCGCGGCAAATCATCGGTGCGCGCCGAAAATACATCGCTATCCACGATGCCTTGCAATATCTTGAGATTCCAGCCAGCGTGACCTTTCACGCCTTTTACTTGTTCAATAATTCCACGCAGTGCTAGCTTCGTATAGTGGCGTGCCAACCAAATATAACTACAGCTTCTATCGGTAGGCTTTCCTGGTTCAAGCTTCACATCACGGATGTATGGCAATACAAAGTCGGAGCCGGTGTAATCCTCATTGCTGATCGGAAATACAAAGAGCGGTTGCGAGCCGTATAAGCCGGACTTCTCATCGGCAAGCTTTACTTTTTCAAAGAATTTAGCGTCAGTGTTCGCATTCGGGATTATTTTATTTACCCAGTAGGTGTCGACAATCGCCGTCTTCCACTCAGCAAAGTCTGCGCCATCAAGCGGTGATGATACGACGCGTCCGGTCTGCAGTTGACCCCATACGCGCATTACCTCTTCTTCGCCTAAACCGCTTGCAGTACCGTCAGTGACTTTTGGATAGTGCTCAGGGAGTTCGGGGCTTGGCTGGTTGCCATCGAGCCGTTCGTACTCGTCGAATGGTTCAAACCACGTATCAGACCACTTCTTTGAGGCTTCGAGTGAGTCCGATAATTCATCTTCAAGCAAAAACGCCGACACTGGTAGAAATATTCCTTTCGGAACACTCCCACGTCGGGGCGGCGTTCGTATACCGGTAGTATACTACATTCTCATCGCTATAGCAACACTTATGTTTATGCATTCGTGTGCTGTTTCATGATGGTGTACGTGATATGGACACGCTTCACTTCTTTCGTAATGTTATCGATATCATAGTGGACATCGATAGCATCTTCAGCTACACCTGCTCTGATTAAATCCATCACCTTTTTAACGGCAATTTCCTGCGCATGCAGCGAGTCAAGCGCATCCAGCGATTCAGTCTGTGTCACCTTCACCGACCGCAGCTTATTGTCGTAGTACGATTCTGTGATGATTCGCTTACCAAACTCTACTGGCGCTTCTGTACTACTCATGGTTTTACCTCCTTGTCATCATGTTTAATCGTTTTTGAGGGCGGCGTGTCGGGGCTCTATTCGTTAGAGCACGGGGGTCTGTCAGGGCTAGGGTAGAGAATGCGTCAGTAGCATGGCTTGACCAATCGTGCACCGGTTCATTCTCGTAGCGCATCATCTTCTCATTCCATGTTTTGTGATACGACTTCAGCGCTTTGATGCCTCGGTCGCATTTCGTTTTATCGAAGTAGCAGCGCGGCAGGATTGTGCGGATTGCGCTGATTGCCTCCTCTTTCTTATTTGGCTTCGGTACAGTCTTGAAGTTAATGCCAAGCTTCATCGCTGTTTCCTTTCGGCTCATACCGCTTGATAACTCGCGCACCTCAATATCGTGCGGTGCGTAATGCTCGCCGTATACGTAGCCTCGTTTATCTAGTTCAGCAAAATAGAATGGCAATCCCTCACCTGAATTCTCGTAATAATCGATTACTCGTATCTCATTCGCATAGAGCTGGACAAACCATATAGACATGCTATCGTCGATTCCTAAATCCCAGTATGTGTTAACGCGTAGCAATGGATCATATGGTACGTCGCGTATTCGATTCTCATTCTCAGCACGACGCATACCGCCGCCAAAGTATGCGCCAGATACTGGCGCTTCAAATGAACAGTAGTACTCCTGGTCGACGAAAGCGTTTGCTTCCTCTTCAGATTGACCGCGCGCTAAAAATCGTTCGATTGTCCGCTTACGGATTTTAACCATCTGTTCAGGTGTGAAGACATTCGTATCGTCTACTGTCAGCACTGAGACGTATACGCCTGGGTCGTTCTTCCAGTTTTCAAGCATATACTTCAGCCAACTATCGCCATTCGCCGTACCATTGACAATAACTATACCGCCGTTCGCTTGAACGATCGGCTCGATGATATCGATGATTCGCGGGTCATGCATTTGGATTTCAGACAGTACAAATAGCTTACTGTTACCTCCACGAGCACGTCCGGGCTTAAAAAACGACATCACACGGAGTGATGTGCCGTTTATGAAATTTACTCGCTTCAGACTATCGTTAAGTCCATTGTCACGCCTATGCTTCCGCTCGCGTAAAGCCATCGGTATGAAATCAGTGAATGCTAAGCCATTGTTGGTCACCGATTCCCATAGGTTGTCGCGCGCCATATCGCCAGTTGGAAAACCATATTTAATCGTCTCGACGTTCTCTGCGCCATGCTCAATCGCCGCGTTCCAACTCGTTAAGTCCTTGCCGCCGCGGCGATGCCATATTAGTACAAATAGCCAATATTTTTTACCCTTATGCTTCCCTTCGCCGTGTAACGCATCCCAAAAATCCTTCTGATAGTCGCGCGCACGGTAGATGTGCGGCAGTTTAATTATCGTCATCCGTCTCCTCGTCTGCATGGTGGCGCGTTTCGATAACCAATTTCGACTCGCCGCTATTCTCTTGCTCGACTTTATTTTTCCAGCCAAAATTATTAGACAATGAAAATATCGTGCCAGCAACCGAACCTTTACTCGAATACAGCCGTTCTTCGGCAAACGACTCAATTTTCAGCTTTGCCGCTTTTATAGTGTCAGAAAACTCGTCGCGCTCTTCGTAATCAAGTAGTGTTTGTCTGGTAGTTCCCAAAAAAAGAGCTAGCCCCGTTATCGTGTACGGACGCTGCTCAGACACACGCTTTTTCTTCACAACAATTGGCTCAGCGTCCATGTCTTCAACCATGCGCCCTTTTTCATTCTCAACCAGCGGCTGCTGCAAAACTTTCACTGTCTCAATGTGCGGGTCGCAATACTTAAAATACGCCTTAATCTTGCGTTCAAGCTCTTTAACCGTCGCAAATTTCAGAGGTCGTCCGCCTGCATGTTTTCCATTTTGCTCAGCCAAAAGAAAATACCCCCTAGTATCATTAAAAATACCAGCTGGGGGTGCTGTATTTTTCATAATACACAAAAACGAGCATCCTGTCTATATTTCGGACCGCGTTTTCAAAAATCTGTTAGTTTGGATACTAGCGAGAAAAATAACCACTCTCGGGTGGTTATTTTTACTACCGCTCAACCACCAACTCAATACACCGCTTCTTATGGCACTTCATGCAAGCGGCTACGATGAAATAAGCACGCTCACCTTTATAGCCCATGCTTTGCTTAATTTGTTCAGCGGTTCGCTCCGGCTTAATAGTCTGCTTAAATCTCTGCCAGTCATGCTCACAGGTGTCGTTGTATTTAATGCAACGCTGTTGTTTACGAGCTCTAGCTTCGGCAATTTTATTTTTTGTAGCCTGTCTTATTGCGGAGAGGTTCATTTATAAACTCGTCAATTATCGCTTTAATTCTAGACTGCGTCTTGTCTATTTCATCTGGCACTAAACCAGATAAATCTACGATTAGCCCGCTTATGGCACTTGTTGCACTGGATGGATGGTTTTAATTCATTCTTCGCCATTTCTCTTATTCAACTCCTTAGTAATATTGCGAATAAATCGTCCTACATGTATTCTGGCACATGTTTCGGCGTTATTCTTACTCATCTTAGTTTTCTTCCGTAGCACCTTTTGCATATCGAAAAAGATAGGAGCAATAACGTCGGCAAAGTATTGTCCGATAGCCGCCTCTACTGCGTGCTGGTCGATTACCATTTGACAGTAATTCTTATCGTCAAAGTTGCTCAGTAATAGGTCTACATATTCGGCAGATTCCATGCTTGAACGTTTTGCTATCGAGATACCTTCTTTTGATAATTCATCTACCTTGTCTAGCCATTTTTGGTCTTGGTCGGATATTTTAATACTCATGCTCAACTCCTTTCACAAAAAACAGCCACCGCGTCATTCCAGATTTGTCGCCGAAAGCTGGTTTTTGAGGTAATATTTTTAGTAATTCTGTGGTTTTAATATCACGCTCGCTCCACTTCATAGCGACGACGCAGCCAGGCTTTACGACGCGTAGACACTCACTCAATCCTTTGCTTAAGGTCTCTTGCCAGGTGTCTTTGTCTAATTTGCCGTATTTTTTGGCGAGCCAGCTGTTCTTTCCGCAGTCGATGAGGTGGGGCGGATCGAAAACGACGAAATAAAAGCACTCATCGGGAAACTTCATGTCTGTAAAGTCCATAAGAAAATCTGGGTTGACTTCTAGTGTCCTGATTTTGCCTCTGTCTTTCATCTCGACAGTTTCGCGGCGACGATCTATGTACAGAATATTTGGGTGACCTTTTTCAAAGTAAAACATACGTCCACCACAGCAAGCGTCAAGTATGGATGTTGTAGTAGTTTTCATTTCTCCTCATACTCCCTAACCAGCTTCATAATACTTTCGGCACAATCGCTCTTTATACAATTAACCCATTTGCAAAAATCGTCTGGGTCAACTTGTTTATGCTCGTACATCAGGGTTAAATCGCCAATCCTGAAAGATAATCTATCTACGATAAACTTGATACGAGTCATTAAATCTTCGTCTGTCATTATTTCTCCTCCAGTAACTCAGGATTTTCGTGGATATTACCTACAACTTTTACACTAAAAAAGTCTGACTGAGCCACCAAGGCAATGCTGTTCACCGCTTCGTCTAACTCTGGTTTTAGATTAAATGCAGTATACTTCTCATCGCCGCACCATTTAACTACGTGTATTGTAGGTTCTGTCCAATCGCTATGTTTAACCTCTACAATATCTTCTGCATAAATATTTTTATTATTTTCGTCTTTCAAACTTATAAACTTCTCAATCACCAGTCGTCTCTCAATAGGAATCGGCTCATTGTCGCCCTCAAGCCTTGCTGATACGAGTTTATCGCCTTGCCAATGCAGCGACACGACTTTGCGCATGCGTTTTTCTAGATTATCCCAAGCGCGGAATTTAATATCACGCATTACTGCCTCCTTCCAGCTCTTTAAGTTTTTTAGCAACATCTTTAACATATTCTCCGCCATATACATCTTGGCAACGTTTATCTAGCAGTTTAAGTATTTCAGCTAGTGAATAGATACATTTTGGATCACGCTCCTCTAAAGGACCATAACAGCTACAGTGTCCTAGGTCTATCAGTATGAACTTACCAGTGTTATCTTTAAGCACCGCCGCACCATCTCCCTCGTAATCACCCACTTCATAGTTATAGATAAGATATTCATAGGCTTCTTTGTCTAAATATTTTAAATCATATTCATCTAAAGAGTCCCTGCCAACGTTATAGATTTGCATCAGTCAACTCCTAACTCTGCTATGCCAATTCGCTCTAATGCCATCTCGCTTGCCATAACAAAAACATAGGCAGTGCTAACACTAGCCGCTTCGGGAATCGGCACACCAATCAGATACTTTGTGTCATTTTCTAATTCTTTAATTTCACTCACAATTCCCAAAGCACCGCACCATTTGTGGTTTTCATTGAACTGCACAACGTCGTTGAGTTTTAGTTTTGTCATAGCACGTCCTCCGCCTTGACAATCTCTGCATCACCAGCGGAATCTGCCTCTGACACATCTCTAACATCGTAGCCCCAAATCTCGTCAAAATCGACATTTACGAGGTTTTGTTCGTCTTGCACGCATCGTTTGGCGACTTGTTTTGCCTGCTCAAGATTGTCGGCTTTAATAAAAATTCTTCCCATGACAGTTTGTTCAATTTCTGCTTCGTAAATCATTGACATCTCCTTTCTCTATGTCCACACCGCCTCCAACCATGAGATGCCCATCTTCCAAAAATCTATGATATAAACTCTTACCCGAGCTAGTGACTGTGTAGGGCAAGAATACTTGCGTCGTCGTTACCATCTTCGTTTCTATGATAGCTACTTGAGCGTCTACCCAATCTTTAGTAATGCGCCAGGCTGTACGACGTGCTTGCTCTTCAAGGCGACTTTTTGGCACAGCACGCTGGCGCTCTAGCACTTGAGCAACTGGCCGCCAGTCGGTAGGTAGGCTAAATGCCAATTGTTGACCATTGAGCTCCAATTGAAAGCTTAGAGCGACAACATTGCCTGTATCGTCATACTCGGTCATAATACGCTTTGCGCCAACATAGGCGAGCTTGCCTTGAATCTCGCTCAGTGTTTTTTCAACAGATATGCTAGTTGTATAATTTTTTAATGCCATTATAATCCTCCTTATCTACACGAAATCGTGTATTTTGGTTTACTTTCAATTTTCAAATTAAAGTAAAATGGTGGCTTAGTTTAATTTCGTTACATCATCCACGTCTCGCCATCGTCATATGGATTAACGCCGTTTACAAACTTGCCGCAATTAGGACACATTGAGGCAGCGTCAGGGTAACTTCCAACACGATACGGCTTTAGCGATGCTTGGTAGGCTTTCCAGTTTTTGCTGTCGCCGCGAATAAGCAATATCTCGTCATCGCAACAATCGCGTTTCACCATCCACCTATTGGCGTCCATATTGTCTGTATAATCAAACACCCAATTACACCATTCGATTTTAGGGGTCATTGCGCTCTCCTTAACTGCCCCTTAGAATAATCTTTTTGCCATCTTTGAGTTTGAAGCCGCTTCTGGTAGTGTTGTTAAACTGCAGACATCTTTGTTCAAATAGATAGTTGAACACTCTGCCAAGAACCAAGGCGTAGCAGCCATCGTCAAGCCCGATTTGATCAGCCACATATTGTTTAGAATCTTGGTCATACGGTATATCAGGCTTCAAGTTCCACACTCTGCTACCAAGCTTTTCTTCAGCGATTTGCTGAATTTCGGCTAACGCGTCTGCGAGATCGTCTACATTGTCTATCTTCACCTCAAAGCCATCACCGTCGTAAGTACCTGTATTTCGATATTTACAAGCTAACTTATCCAGAGGACCAATTGATAAATCCATGTAGCTGTTTGCTAAGTACAGCTTGTGTCCGTCGTCTACTTGTAATGTTATTCTAAATCCCATATATTCCTTTCCTTATTTACACGATTTCGTGTAGTTTAGTCGTGTTCTTATGTCAAATATATGTAAAGTACATGTATGTTGTTTACATATTTTATCCGTAGAGCGTGTTTTTTAGATAAAACGTCCTACGGGTTCAACCGCATAACTGGTACTGGCAAGAGCGGTGGATACTTTAAGGCTGCTTCTTTTAATTCCTGACGGTCAAGCTAACACTTTGGTACGCAACCTCGCACGCAGAGCTGTCTCGTTACGGCAGATGCTTCAACTATTGCCAGTATCGGCTATATAAGGTGATGATTTGCCGAGTTTTAATTTCCTCGAATGTGAGGGAATTAGGTTTCGTAAAGTCACATCACATGCTTTTGCAATAAGCACAGTACGGAGTTTAACCGTCGGGGTCGCTAACCATACGATTCTGCGCGTCTACTATTCCGCCACTTATATAGCCAGTTGATAGCACTAGCACGGACTTAATGTCATTTCTGCCGTTACCTTTTTATGAGCTATAATCACTACTCAGACACTAATGCTACCAATTGAACAGACGATACACGTTGCACTGCGGGTATATGAGCCGACTCACAACGTTTCACGATTTTTGAATACGCGCCGGTGTGGGCTGGCGCGGCATTATGAAAGGAATGTGCATATCATCTGCCCAGTTATGCGGTTGAATTGTTAATGTTCACCCAGTTTTTCGACGTATGGTAGGTCAATGGCAAACGGCGTTTATATGTTCATGTTTATCTGCGAATCGCCATCGATCCGCTTCTTACTGGTTGCAAGATAGTGCGATCCGGTCAGATTACTATCAACGTAATTGTCGGCCAGAATATTGACGAACATCATCGCGTCACGGTTATCCATGATGATAATGCCGTCATTATTGTCTGTCATGAGTGCCAAGTTCATTTCGTCAGCATGATCAACGACCCTTTGTCGGTCTGGTAGATGTTCAACGTCTAGCTTTAGCAGTGTATCGGTCAACGACCTGCTGTTGTCGGCCAGCTCACCTAGCGACAACCCCTCTGGGAATGACAACGCAAACTTCTCAGTTAGATGTTTGGCGATTCGCCTGGTTACAATGTCGCTTGATGGATCTTGCCTGAATAGGTTGACGAACTTCTTTGGATTGAATGCGAACACTTTACCGCCAGCGATTAGCACTTGGTTATTGGGTGGTATCTTGAACGCTGCGTCGGCATCAAGCTCGCCAAAGTCACTGCCGCTAACTTGCCACGTGAGACTCCCGCTCAACATCTGCGACCACTGCAGCTGTTTGGCGATGTAAAAGGTCTTGTCTGGATCTTTTGGGTCGCTAAACCGCGCTACAATACCGTGCATACGCTTCAGCTCGTGTTCTTGTTCATTGAACTCAGAGATACGATCGTCTCCGAGAAAATAAACGAGTGTCTCAGCACGCTGGATGCTCTCAAGCTCGCTGTATAGCAAAACATTTTCCATTTGATCGTTTGTCGCGTAGTCCCTGATAGATAATCCGACAGCTGCCCCAGTCTCCACAAAATTGATCATGTCGTAAAGAAATAGTGATCGCATTTGGTCTTCTATGGTCGATGTTTTCAGTGGTAACACGTATGGCGTAAAGTTTTTATTGAAAATGAATAGGTCAATGAGTAGGTTTTTCTTATGTGCGTCAGCCCAGTTCGCCCACTGGAATATGTCGAATTGATTGTCGTCAATCACTTCTCCCACCAAAATCCTTTCTGCTCAGCCTCAGCCTCAGACTGTTTGTCATCCTTCAGACTACCAGCTGGCTTATTATTTATCTTGACCGCTATATCTACGCTCCGAACGCCGTGCTCCAGCAGCTATTTCTTGGCTCGCTTAGCGTCGGCTTCGGTAGCGTAGGTTTTCGCGTGCGGTTTGTTTTTCTCGTCGCTCCAACGAACCGTGAATGTGCAATTCATTAGAGACATTACGCAGCCTCCAATTTCTTGCGCTTGCGGCGCTGCTTTTTGCGAAGTGCTTTTTTAGTCATTTGGCCTCTCGATCGTGCCGCCAAGTAACTCAAGACGTTTGGTAAACTCTTCCTCAATATCTTTGTCGCTGGGTGAATAAAATGTTTCAAATCCAATAGTAAATTCAAGCTCGCTTTTGTTTAGGTCAGGTATACTCTCGTACCGAAGATTGAATCGTTTACCGTCAATGTCAGCATTGACCAATCTATACATCTGCTTGCCAATCCAGACCATATGTGGAATTGTGAATGATGTGAGTCCTGCCATTTTCTTACAGCCCCACAATCCACAATATTGCCTTAACCAATACTGCTATAATAGCTACTCCGACTAGCGAAACTAAAAACCCGCCGATCAGATAGCCTATGATATCTGTCACCTTCTTCATTTTGTCGTTCATAATTCCTCCTTTATAGTTTTACTTAGCCCCTCAAAGCCGCGGGCTTCTACATACGCCCACCTCCCGAGAAACGAGCGCGGACAGTCGCCAAAGGTACGAGGCGCTTTTTACAAAAGCTGTCCTAAAATTGCGATACTACCCGCAGCTTAAAGAGGCTAAATTGTTAAATACGATGTTTCGGCACGCTCTTACGCGCCCTGTTGCTGTAACTCTCGGCGCAGCAGCTGGCTTTCTGTCAGTTCTTCGCTCTCAGCCTTGCGATGTTCATCAGCGATAGCCGAGACTTCATCGATAATGTCGATGTCCGCCAGCGTCATCTGATCGTAAAACCAGTTACCAAGCTCAAACCTGTCACAGAACTCCGCTAACGGCTCATCTTTCAAGTGCAAATCGAGCGCGATAGCATCAAGCTCATCAGACGGATACTCAAATAGCAATTCTGCCAGTGTCCTAATGATTAATTTTCGGCTCACTATTTCTCCTTTCCTTAAAATGGTATTTCGCTCAAATCAATCGGTGTGTCGAGGTCGATATCCTCGGTTGCTTTCGCTGTTTGATTAGTCGTTGTGTTTGTCGCTTTAGCGTCGTCTTCGGCGTATCGCTCCGTGGCTGGCGCAGCATTATTGCCGCTACCCTTGGCGTCGCTCAAGAACTGGAACTGGTCGATGATGACTTCAGTGGCTTTGCGCTTGATATCATCTTTCTCCCAGATTCTCGTTTGCAATCTGCCGGTTATGCCAATTTGCTTGCCTTTCGGTGCGTACTCTGCCAGCAGTTCAGCTGCCTTATTCCAAGCCACGCAATCGATAAAGCTTGCGTCGGCATCTTTGCCGTAGCCATCAACCGCTAGTGCGAATGAGGCTACGGACTTGCCGCTATTCGTCGTTTTGAGCTCAATGTCTCGGACGACGCGGCCGATTAGAGTTACTGTGTTGATTGCTGCCATATTTAGAAACTCTTTTCCTCGCGAATCTCCACGCCTGGGATTTCACGTAATCCATTAGCGACGGCTTCGCGAATTAGCTTGTCGCTCGGCTCGCACAAGTAGCGTGGCACTAACTCAGGATTGGTAACCGTGAATACCGTTTTGGTTTTGATGCCAGATTTGACGGTTGGCTGCTGTGCTTTAGCCGCCTTGGCTGCCTCAGCTTCGGCGATTTCCTGCTCGCGTTTACGTTGTGCGGCTAGTTTCGCAGCTTCAGCTTCATCACGCTCGGCGGTTGTCAGCTCGTCTTTACGTGTCAACAACTCGTTGATGGCTTTAGTGAATGCCAGCTTGATTTCAGCGTGATTTTGGTCAGCTTCAGGTAGCTCAGCGAATATCTGCTTCAGTTCAGCACCTCGCTCATCGCACGCTTTCTGGCTACGCAATGATTTAGCATTGGTGTCAAACTTTGCACAAATAACATCAACACGTGCCGCTTCTTCTTTTGCCAATCGCTCCTGTTCCTCTTGATAAGCGAGGATTTTCTGGCTGATGTTCTCCAGTGCCTCTTCAGCTGGCGCCAGAACGTCTTTTTCAGCGTCGATGAATTGCGACTTGACTCTGTCGAAGTTGCGAGTGATCGCCAACCGTGCATTTTTAACTTCAGTGCGGTGCGAGGTGATCAGCTTGCGGATTGCAACTGCTTCTTTGGCGGTAGCGTCGTCAGTTATCTCTTTGGCTTTGGCCTGCTCCAAAAGCTCTTGTGATTTGATTTTGAACGGCGATATCGTAGCAACCTGCGAATCGACGTATTCTTGTAGTTGTGACATATTCCTCCTTTACTTCCTGTCTGCTTCAGATTTACCAAGGCGAGCGTCAGTCATTTCGACGCGTGAGCTTGGAATGGTTGGTTTGGCAGCCGCTTCAATCTGCTCTCGGCTTGCCAATGTCGGCGCCGGTGCAATCCACGCGTACTCAGCGTCGCCTCTTACTCCATCGACGATTTTCGTGAAATCTGGCTCAATGTAGCGGCCTAGCCGGCCAGTGCGGTCTTTGGCGACGTACTTGTCGCTGGCTGGATCAACGATGATCAGGCGCTTAGTGTCGCCAGTCTCGGTGTCATTTATCGTCGTCATGTAACCGACGATGTCCACCAGATTGACCAGTTCCTCAGATAGCCTTGTGGCGACCATCGGACGTTTGATGACACGTCCGTCGTCGTCTTTCTCTTGAACGTGAGCCACAATGACGATGTGCTTGCCGCTGTCACGCATGGTTTTCAGAAAGTTTCGCATGGTTGATTTTAGCCAGCCCCAGCCAGCCATGGTCGGGTTGCCGTCACGCTGGACCAGTTTGCTGTCGGCTCTATTTCGCATGTAGGCGATCAACTTCTCCATCAGCTCGCCAATCGGGTCGATGATTACCGTGTCGTAGTCTTCAGTGAGTGCAATTTGCATGAACTCCTGCATATCGTCCCATTTTTCAATCAGCGCCACGTCGGCCGCGATGCCGCGAAGTCCGAAGTATTTGCTACCGTTCTCGCAGTCAGCGATAATCGGTCGTGGTGCAGTGGCTGCAAACGTTGTTTTACCAACACCGCCCTCGCCATACACAACCATCAGAATTGATGGTTTTTCGGTCGGATCTAAACTATTAAAGACTTTCATATTCTCCTTTCTTTTACAGGCTCCAGTCGCCCAGCTCCCTCACCTCCTCGATGAGGAAATTCGGCTCGCTGTCGCCAAACTTTATGATCTCGTCGACACACGTACGCAGCTTGCGTTCGCCAGCTTCGACAAAGTCGATACCGGCAATCATGAATTGCACGCGGTATGGTGCGACGGACTCAACCACACAATAGGCAAACTTGACTAGCGCCGGATCTAGTTCTAGGCTTGACGCCGTCACCAGCGTGTAAACTGCTGATTGTAAATCGTAGTGCATTGACTGTGCGGTTTTGAAAAACTTGTCGAACTTTGTGGTAGTTTTCAGGTCGGTTATCATGGCCGATTCATTAGTGCGAATCAGTACGTCCGCTTTGCCTTTCATATCTACGCCATCGGCGGTGCGAGCGTACATTTCGTGTTCAAAGGTAGCACCTTTGGTAAAAATGTATTGCTTCACTAGCGGGTGGTTCTCGATATTCTTCAAAATCTGATCAGCAGCCTTGAACATGCCTAGAGTGATAATGTGTTTGCCGGCGGCTTTCTGCTCATCGCGCCACATCTTGGATTCTTTCGAGTAGAAGTTTTCAAATGGGCTGATAGCGAATTGGTCTTCACCGCCGAGCACCAGCATGTGAACTAGCTGTCCTAAGTCGATAGCCTTGCTGTCTAGGTCTGGCAGGTCTCCGCGTTTAGCGGCAACTGCGTAATCGATACCGTGATCGAGAATCAACTTCATTGACGAATATGACCACTCTGGTCGGCTGTAGTAAGCGTCTGCCACTTACGCCTCCCCCGCCAAAGCTCGGTCAAGAAATGTTGGATCGATTAGGTTTTCCAATTTCTCCAAAATCTCACTTTCACTCATTTCCATTTAACTTTCTCCTTAAAATTAGTAGCATTTCACCTTGCCATCCCAGCACGATGTCCACGCTCTCCAGCCGCTTATGTCCCAGCTACGTCGGTCTTTGTAGATCCTATATGCCAGTGCCACGTTGTACTCCGGATCGTATCGCCTGTCGGTCACGTCATGGATTGAGTTGTTTTGAAATAACCCAGCATCGTTCGTGCCGTCGGTGTTGTAATTAAAGCTCTTCGAATTACACCCACTCTCAGCCTTCATAACCGCCATAGCGATGTCCACATTCCAGTCATATTTAGCGACCAGCGGTCGAAACCCCTCGCAGACACCTGCGCCAGCTGCCTCCACAGCAGTTTTTGGCGGCGCAGATGCATGAGCTTCGACCGCTGCGACCTTAGGCTTCAGTAGCGCCGGTCGCTCGCTCGCTACTTTACGGCTTTTAACTGTTGAATCTGCTCAGAGATTCTTGTTTCCAGCTGGTTGTTTTTGGATTCCTGGTACTTCACTCCCAGTCCGAACCCAACCACGCTAGCGATTAGCGCCACGATGGTGATGGTTTTAATGCTTTCAATAACGTTTTTCCAATTGATTTTTTTCATAATCTTTTCTTCCTTTTTATGTTTAGATTTTTTAGTAACTCCAAGCTGCCCAGGTGCCGGTGGCTTGCTTGGTTTCTGATGCTGAATTTTCGTCAGCTCGTATTCTAAGGCGTCTTCGTTAATAGCTGCCTCCTTTCTTGGTTAAATATCCCCTTGAGAAGCCAGCTGTCTATGTCGCCACTGTATAATTTCTTTGGCCGATCCGCTTAAGTTTCGCAAAGTTCAATCATTGATAACTCTCAGAAGTCGCTACAAACAACAATCGAGCGACCTCGGTCAAGCCATCAAAAGAGGGGCGAGCCTTTGCGATGCTCGCCCCTCTGAAATTGGGTCTAACCTAAAAAATCACCGCAAAGGTGATTTACGAAGTGCCAAATTGTCCAAAAAAGAACTCTCTGATTAACAGAGAGTTTCTATAGTTCCATTATACTCCCTACCCTACTCTCTCGGGGCTAATTTTAAGTATTTTATCATCC
>ERZ773055.222-NODE-222-length-38479-cov-4.761399_pt1 | contig 38479 bp, 31 predicted proteins | sample MGYA00580515_ERZ773055 | MGnify/ENA primary metagenome ERZ773055 (study PRJEB29015, sample SAMEA2737993) | human oral metagenome | biome: human oral; feature: human-associated habitat; material: dental | place: China | collected 2064 ...
TGAGAAGAAAAAACTAATCGACGATCTGATCAAATACAAACTTCTAATCGCAGAAGCGAAAAAATCAGGCATTGAAAACAGCGACGAATATAAACATCAGCTAGAGCTAGCTAAAGATGGCATCGCATTTAATCTATGGCAACGCGAACAGGCTAAAGACGTAAGCATCAGCGACGAGGAAGCTAAAAAAATTTATGATGAAAATAAACAGAATTTCATGCAACCAGATTCCGTTACCGCAAGTCATATCTTAGTAGCAGACGAAAAGGCTGCTAAAAACGCGATTGCGAAGCTATCAAAAGTCAAAAAAGAGAATTTAAAAGAGGAATTTAATAAGCTAGCTAAAGAAATTTCAATCGATCCAAGTGCGAAAGAAAACGGTGGCGATTTGGGCTCTTTCGGTAAAGGTATGATGGTGCCGGAGTTTGAAAAAGCGGCGTTTGCGCTAAAAGATGGTGAGATGAGCAAAACGCCGGTAAAGACGCAATTCGGATATCATGTAATCTACAAAGAAAGCAGCAAAAAGGCTGAGACTATGCCGTTTGAAAAGGTAAAAGATCTCATCAAAAATCAGCTACTTCCAAGCAAAGTAAACAAAAAAATCGATGACAAGGCTAATGAGCTATTCGGCAAACTAAACATCGAATACGCAAAATAGTTTTAATTTTAAGGCGCGAGGCTATTAAATTTATATGCAAGTTCGCTGCAGCGGCAACTTGCAGGGATAAAATTTAGCCCGCGCCTTTGTTTTATATGCGCTAAATTTTGTGAAATTTTAAGATCACTCTTGTATCGCCGGATTGTTAAATTCTAAATTTATTCGCTCTGCCGATGTTAAATTTTGCGGAATTTTAAGTACAGCCGGTTTTTACACATTAAATCAAGGAATTCAAATGCTTTCTAATATCGTAAATTTTATCGTAGAATTTGTCGCAGGTTGGGGATACCTTGGCGTTTTTGTGATGATGTTTTTAGAAAGCAGCTTCTTTCCCTTCCCAAGTGAAGTCGTGATGATCCCTGCGGGCTATCTGGCCTCAAAATCGCAGATGAGCTTTGTTATGGCATTTGTTTGTGGGCTTGGCGGCAGCATCACCGGCGCGCTGTTTAATTACTATCTATGCTACTTTTTTGGACGTAAGATTATCGCTAAATACGGCAAATACGTAGGCATCACCGAGGAGAAATTTGCAAAATTCGAAGCGTTTTTTAACCGCCATGGCGAAATTTCAACGTTTAACTGCCGCCTAATCCCTGGCATCCGTCAATACATCAGCCTTCCTGCGGGGCTTGCAAAGATGAATGTCGCGCGCTTCGTGCTATTTACCGGGCTTGGAGCTGCGATTTGGACACTAATACTAATGAGCTTGGGATATTTCATCGGCGAAAACGAGGAGCTAATCAAGCAAGATCTGCATCTAATTACGATCGCTCTATTCGCCGTCGTCATTATAATCTCGCTTCTATATGTTTATTTTATAAAACGCAAAAAATAGTTTCACGCCAGTAAATACAAATACAATGAAAAATTCCATTTTATCGCCTTTAAGTTCAAATTTTTCAAATTATAATTTAAGCTAAACAAGAATTTTTATAATTTCACTTTCATAATCTGCGTGCAATACGATATTTCTATTAAAGTGTAATTATGCCTTAGTAGCGAATTCCAAAATATTTTTTAAGTAAAATTCTATTTAAAGCCTTAAACAATCATACTAATTTCTAAATTTTAATTTTTCGTTACGTTTTAAGCTGCTTTTAATACTAAAAGCTTTAAAATTCCATTAACAATTTCAACGAAAGGACTTATTATGGCAAAGACCAGAAAAGAACACGATTTCATCGGTGAATTAGAAATTTCCGACGATTTTTACTACGGTGTGCAGACATTTAGGGCACTAGAGAACTTCCATCTAAGCGGACGAGCGCTCAAAGACTATCCGTTTTTTATCAAAGCATTTGCACAAATCAAAAAAGCAGCTGCGCTAGCCAATAAAGAGGTCGGAGTCCTAGACGCACAAAAAGCCGATGCGATTGCAAAAGCTTGCGACAGGCTCATCGCAGGAGAGTTTAGAGATCAATTCGTAGTCGATATGATCCAAGGCGGCGCCGGAACTTCAACGAATATGAATACCAACGAGGTCATTACTAATATAGCTTTGGAGAGCATGGGACATAAAAAGGGTGAATACCAATACCTTCATCCAAACGACCACACAAATTTAGGTCAAAGCACCAACGATACCTATCCTAGCTCGATCAAAGTCGCCGCTTACGCCAAGCTAACCGATCTATTAAAAGCTATGGAAAATTTGAAAAAAGAGCTTGAAGTTAAAGCCAAAGAATACAAAGATGTCATCAAAATGGGAAGGACAGAGCTTGAGGACGCCGTTCCTACTACTCTTGGAAACACTTTCAACGCTTTTGCTACCTACATCAAAACCGATATCGCGCTTATCAAAGCTGCTAGAGAGTCGATGACTTACCTAAATATGGGCGCTACGGCGATTGGTACGGGCATCAACTGCCACCCTGATTACAAAAACGTAGTCGAGAAAAAACTGGGTGAAATCACCGGCGTTAAATTTAAAGCTGCAGAGGATTTCATCGCCGCTACACAAGACACCGCAGACTTCGTTCACGTTAGTGGCGCGTTAAAAACAGCAGCCGTCCGCCTAAGTAAAATCGCAAACGACCTACGTCTTATGAACTCCGGTCCTAGATGCGGTCTAGGCGAAATCGAGCTTCCTAAGATGCAACCGGGCAGCTCCATCATGCCGGGCAAGGTAAATCCAGTCATCGCTGAGGTCGTAGGCGAGGCTTGCTATGAGGTAATCGGCAACGATGTTACGATTATGCTTTGCTCCGAGCGTGGAGAATTCGAGCTAAATGCATTCGAGCCTGGCATCGCATATGCGTTATTTAACTCGATCGTGCTTTTGGAAAATGCGATGAATACGCTAGCCGAAAAAGCTATCAAACATCTAAAGGCAAATCCTGAAGCTTGCCTAAAATCGGTGTTAAATTCCGTCGGTATCGTTACGGCGTTTAATCCTTACATTGGCTACGAGAAATCCGCAAGTATCGCCAAAGAAGCACTTCAGACCGGAAAATCCGTCGGCGAAATCTGCCTAGAGCGCGGATATTTGAAAAAAGAGGAGATCGATAAGATCCTAGAGCCTAAATCTATGCTCAACCCACATATGAGCAAAAAATAGTTTCAAACTAGGTGCGGCGCGGAATTTCGTCGGTTAATTTAATAGGCGAAATTCCGCAAAGTAGAATTCTAAATAGATAAGATTTATCGTGCAGAATTCCGTAGATGCAGAATTTCATCAAGTTAGATTTAGCTTCCGTGGAGTAAAATTCCACTTGCGAAATTTTAGGATAAAATTCCGCATAGAATTCCGACCACTGAATTATAAAGATAATTCGGATTTTACCTGCTGAAATCTTTAGAATTCTGCGCGCCGTTAAAAAAATTACTTTATAAGGAGTTTTGCAATGGACTTTATGGTGATATTGCAATTTATCGTGTTGCTCGGCGGCATCTACCTAGGCGTTAAGCTAGGCGGCATGGGCGTCGGTTATGCAGGCGGCTTGGGCGTTGTCGTCCTAGCCATTTTGGGCATGAAGGTCGATATGAAGGATATCCCGATTGACGTTATCCTAATTATCGCATCGGTAATCTCCGCGATTACGGCGCTGCAAGTCGCAGGTGGACTTGATTATTTGGTTCAGGTAGCATCTAAAATTTTAAGGAAAAATCCTAAGCAGATCAACTTCCTAGCGCCTATCGTTACCTATCTACTTACGATACTTGCGGGCACCGGACATACTGCGTTTTCTATGATCCCGGTTATCGTCGAGGTCGCAAAGACACAGAACATCAAGCCTTCCGCTCCTCTTGCGCTCTCGGTCGTTTCGTCTCAAGTAGCGATCACTGCGAGCCCTATTTCGGCGGCGTTCGTCGCCATGAGCGGTCTGTGCGAGAAGCTAGGCGTTAGCTATCCTAAGCTTTTGTTTATCTGCATCTCTACTACCTTCGTAGCTATGTTGATTACGGCTTTTATCGTAAATAAATTCTACGATCTCGATCTTTCAAAAGACCCTGTTTACAAAGAGAGGCTTTCAAAAGGTCTTGTAGCCGAGATCAAAGCTGAGGAGTATAAAGAGCCGAAGCCTTACGCGAAAAGATCGGTTGCGATATTTGCTATCGGCGTTTTGATCGTTGTTTGCTATGCGCTTGCGATCTCAAAGAGCGTCGGTTTGGTAGAAAAACCGATCCTTTCAAGAGATAGCGCGATTATCAGCTTTATGCTAACTATCGGCTTTCTTATCGCTGTTTTATGCAAGATCGATACGGGCAAACTGCTCTCTACCAGCACTTTCCAAAGCGGTATGAATGCGTGCATCTGCGTCATCGGTATCGCGTGGCTCGGTACTACTTTCGTAAATGGTCACATCGACAGCATCAAAGAGGTAGCTAAAAATGTCGTTACGCAGTATCCTTTCGTACTAGCCGTCGCGCTATACTTCCTAAGCTGCTTGCTATACTCGCAGGCTGCGACCACAAAGGTTATGATGCCTGCCGTCGCCGCCGCGCTTGGAATGACTAGCCCTGAAAATTCCGGTCAAATTTGGATCTTAGTCGCATCGTTCGCAGCCGTTTCGGGCTTGTTCGTGCTCCCTACCTATCCTACGACGCTCGGCGCGATCGCTATGGACGATACCGGAACGACTAGAGTCGGTAAATTTGTATTTAACCACTCGTTCTTCCTTCCGGGAACCATTATGGTTGCGCTTTCGGTCGCTCTAGGATTTTTAGTAGCTCCTGCGCTAATCTAAGATTAGTATTCCTTTCATTTGCGCCGAATTTTTCGGCGCATTTTTCATACTATTTAAAATTTTTAATACAATCTAATAGATACAATTCTATCGATTTTGGGGTCTGCCATATTTGCTTATAAATTTAACTTCTAATCGCATGCGCAAAAAACTATAAGCCTGCTAGTAATGTTTGAGTGAGAGTAAAATTTCATTTGAAATTTCATACCCATATTATGCTAGATGATAAATCAAAATTTCAGCCAAAAAACATATAATGTAAGAAATTTAAAACAAGGATAAAATATGAAAAATCTCATCATCATCGCTCATCCCGATATGGCAAGCTCACACGCAAACAAGGCGTGGCGCGAGGTAGCCAAAAAGCAAGCGGATAAATTTGATATTCACGAAATTTACGCTGCTTATCCGAACGGCGAAATAAACGTAGCGCGCGAGCAGGAGTCACTTTTAAGCCACGATAAAATTATCATTCAGTTTCCACTTTATTGGTACAGCTATCCGCCGCTTTTAAAGCAATGGTTCGACGATGTATTCGCCTACGGCTGGGCTTACGGCAGCACCGGCGGCAAGCTGAAAGGTAAAGAATTCGCCCTAGCGATCACTATCGGCGACGAGCGAAACAACTATAAAAAAGACGGCACGATCGGATTTTGCATAGAAGAAGTTATCACGCCTTTTAAATGCGCGATGAATTTTACTGGTGCTAAACTCCTGCCGTGCCACTTTGGCTATGGATTTTCATTTCATCCAGATAGCGAATATATCGCAAAAAGTGCAGAAAAATACGAAGAATTTTTAGCAAAATTTTAAAATTTACAAAGGCAAAATTGCTTTTTTAGTCGCAAAATTTATTTTAAAAGTGACGGATGAAAATCATCTTTTCATCCGCACTGCTTGGTACGCTTCCTGCATCACTATTTTTGCGTTGCACACGCAGCCTGCTGACATAATCCCACGCCCTTTTGATCGTAAATTTTACTCCACCTCCCTAATGGGGCAAAATTTACGTTAAAATTTATACGAAATTGCCGTATGGAGCATGCTTTAGTACAGTCATATAAAAATCAATGAACATAAAATTTTACCTAAAAATTTGCACCCGCTCGCAACAATACTCGTCTTAAATTTCCACAAAGCGCTAAAATCTATGCACGTTCGCCGCAGCACTCAACTCAAATCCTTCGCTAAATTCATAAAACACGCAAAGTCGCGCGTTCACTATAACGCTACCGGACTTGTATGCGCTGTATATGAGCTTGCCAAGCCTATCCTCATTAATGTGTCAAAACAGCAATCACTCGTCTTGCTAGAAAACGCATCAGCCAGCAGGTATCAAAGAGAACTACTGCGAAAGTGGCGCAAAATACGATATCTCCGCACCGAGCTGCTGTAGTGTTTGCTACTTCTGCGCGTACAAACCCAAGATCCAAAAAGAGATTTAAAGCAAAGTAGCGCCTGCCACCCTACGCGCGTGCAAACAGCTCAAAGCTGCCAAAAAGTTTGCGCTCACTTCGCCACTGAGCGCAATTTACCTATTGCGCAGTTATTAATACTTTCAGATTTCAACCTGTTCGCTTTTACTTTCCGTCTTTTAAATGCCTGCGCGCAGCTAGCTGCAAAGACGTATTCGCTGGATATGCCTTGTAGCTCACCCCCCATACCCTCGATAAAAATCCGTCGTAATTTATGCGGATATTTGACAGCAGGATCGTTTGGATACGATCTTTGATACGAAGCCTAAAAGCGCTACGCCGATACAGATGCTCGCGCCGTTTTTCTCGCTCTGTGCGCGCTGCCTACACACGCTGCCATCGCAATTTTCTCTGATACGACACTTAAAGATAACTCATCACCAAAACTACCGAAAAGCTTTTAGCCTTGTTTTTTCTGCTTTAGAATTTAGTCTCAATCAGTTCTTTTCTAATAAACCGACAGAATTTCCATGCTTTGATATAACCCATCAACGAGGAACTTAGCTAAATTTATTTGAATTCCTAAAGACACGGCAACTTACATCGCACCCGCATTTCAGATCACTGCGAAATTTCGTCGCTACATTGTAAAGAGTTAAATTCTATCAGGTAGATTTATTAAAAATTTTAAGAGCAGTAGAAGTAGTAATAGATGATTAATGCTTTTCTATATAGATACCGCCGCCAAATTTTAATCAAAATACGCTCTTTAAATTAGCCAGCAAAAGCTTAAATTTCAAGGTTTCCTGCAAAAGTAAAGCCCACAACGCTTCATCAAGCGGCGCAAAAGCCGCTTTAAATTTCACTCTGCGACGCGATTTACCCAGATCAAAAACTCATCGCTCGGGTTCTCGTCGTCTAGATGCGCGGGCGTGACGAGCTCAAGCGCGGTTTGCGGGATCGTCGTTTTAAACGCCTCCTTGAGCCACTGCTGAAATTCTACGTTTGGATGCACGAAAAAATCGTCCTCCTCGCTGTTTGGCGGCGCACTAAAATCCTCATCCCAACAGATCTCATCGTATCCGATCGCGAGCAGTCGCAAAAAATCAAGCCCGCTATGAACCAAAACGCAGGCCATGGTCGAACCCGAGCCGGAGCCCATGTGCGGGGTCTAGCCTCGCCCGCATCATCCAGCCACAGCGCGCACATCGAGCCCTCCGAGCCGCTGCCTGCGAATACGCAAAGCCTCTGCTTGATCTCCGCGGCAAGCTCGCGATCCTCGCCGTAAAACCAATACCTTAGCTCCTCGTCGCGATTTTTCGGCTCATCCGTGAAAAAGACGGTATCCCCCTCGCGCTCATCGTCGCTCCAGCTCTGCTGCAGCCGATCCTGCGGATAGAGATAGCCGCGTCTGCGCCCGCCCGCGCCGTCATAAAAGCCGTTTGCTTCGATCCACGCATAAAGCGCCTGGGTCTCGCTCGGCACGCGCATACCCTGCGGTAGCGCCTCGCGTAGTTGCGTTAGTAATAAATTTTCCACGATCGCTCCTTTTTCTAAATTTGCCGCTCTAATTTTACTGCATTTCGGCTAAATTTACAGATATTTTGTCTGATATTTGCGGCGTTTTACGCGCCCCGTCGCCGCAAGCGCAAATCAGGCTTTTAAAATTTAGCTGATTTTGGTTGTGGTACGCACACCGGAGCGATATGAGCGCATATTTGAAAAAAGAGTATGATAATTTTAAGTAGAAAAATGCGTAAAATTTTACGACTTAAATTTTATTATTTTAAGGTCTCTTTGCTTTTTTGTAGAAATTTACGGTTTTAAATTTAGCTCGCCGCAAAGAGTAAAATTTTAGCAATACCTATAAATTTAAAATTTCTCGCGCCTTTTGTTTGCACGCCTCAAATTTTTGCTCAAACTCCGCGCGTCTTTGCAGCTCGTTTTTCGCCCCTATTTTGGTGTATCCCGAGCCTCGCCCCAGAAAATATACGTAGCCCATATTCTAAAATTTCGTTATAAATGGCATTTTGTCATTATTAAATTTACAAATTTTGCCGCCGTCTGATCGGGCGGGCGAAATTTCGTCTAAATTCCAAGTTCGGCTCTTACGAGCGCTTCGTTTTGCGGCGTCAAAAAGCCCGCGATATCCTGCCACATCGAGTGAAAGCCGTATCCGCCCTCTATCATCTCGCTGCGCGCGGCGTCCAGGCTCCAGCCCTGATAGATCACGCGGTACATCGCCACCACAAGCCCCGTACGATCGGCTCCGTGATAGCAGTGCACGAGCACGGCGCCCTCCTTTTGGCGCTCGCGAATGGTGCGCAAGACGTCCGCGATCTGCGCGGGCTTTATCTCCCAGCTTTGAAGTGGCTTGTTCGCGAGCCAAAATTGATCCCCAAACGCCCTTTTATCGCCGCCTCTGCTAAAATGACGCAGATTTACAATGCTTTTTATGCCAAGCTCATGCAGCTTCGCGGCGTAGCTTCCATCAAGCTGAGCGCTGCGAAACAGCAGCTCGTCCACGCGGTAGAAATTTTTTGCTTCGTCGATGAGGGTTGCTTTTTGCGATGAGTTTGAGTTTGTACCGCTCGCTGCGGTATCTGCGTTTTTAAAATGCGCATCTTTAAATTTGGCGTCTTTTGCGTCCGCTAGATTTAGCTCCGCGCCGCTCGTTGTTTTGGAATTTATAGAATTCGTATCTGCCGCGAGCTCTGCATTTACGCTCGTCGCAAAGAAAAATGCGGCCGCTAGCGCAAGGGTTTTAAATTTCAAATTTCATCCTTTAAATTTGGCTAAATTTTATGATTATTGTAAAAATTTGACGCCAGACGGGTCAAAATGCAAAATAGCAAGCGCGCCTACAATTTAACGCAAAATTTGAGCGTCAAATCCGCCCAAATCGCCGCTAAATTTCACCGCGAGCCCGCAAGCTGCGCCGTAAAAATCAAAATTTCGTTTCAAATTTCCCCGTTCCCGCCCTGGGTATCGCTAGATCAGTACGCGGTAGTTACATTGCGTAGTTACATTGCCCCTGTAAATTTACTGAAAATAAATCGTAAAAGGGGTGCGCCCGTTTCCGCGAGCGCTGACATAAACCTGCTTCGCAGGTGAGTTTCGTACTCGCCTCTTGCGATACTTACCCGAAATTTTATCTTTTCGCGAAATCCTTTCAAATTTCGCCGCTAAATTTGACGCTTTAGTTGGTCAGATCGGTCTGCCAGTTCGCGCCTTGCAGCGTCGTGTCAAGCTGTCTGATCTGCTTAGCCAGCTCGTCCACCTGCTTTTGTAGCGCCGCGACGTCGACCGTGCTTAAAATTTTAATCTCGCTGCGCGAATAAACGTCCACTTTTTGCGCGGAAGCTTGCGCGAAAGCCCGCAATGCACCCGCTTTTAGCGTGAGTACGTCGCGCTTGGCGATTAGCTCGGTTAGACTCTTGCCGTCAGCTTTCGCGGTGCAGTTGGTTAAATTTATCCGAACTATCAACCGCTCAAGCTCGTTTGTGAGCGCATCCAGCTCGGCTAGCAGCGCCTTTGGCTCCTCGCTAGGCTTCTCGCCCTCTTGCACTTTTGCGTTGTCCGCGAGCCTTGATTTTAGCTGCTCGATGCGTTTTTGTATATCTGCGCGCAGTATCAGCGCCTCGGCTAGTTTCATTTTCGTCCTTTTAAAAATTTATTTGCCGCCGCCAAGCTGCCTATCCTGACCGTAATGCGGCGAATACGGACCGTATAGTAAGCAGTTATTGCAGTTCTGCCCCAAAAGTATCGCATCCGCGCTTGCAGAAAGCTTGTATCCCGCATCGGTGATCGTATCGCCAACCTGCTTAATGACAGCGGAGATCAGCATACCCACGAGATTGTTACCGCCTCCGCCCGAGTCGTCGCTGACCTGCGCCGAGCCCTCCCAGAGCGTCGCGCCGCTTCGCAAATCCACAAGTTTGGCATTGACCGCCACTACGTTCGTGCTTTTGATAAGCATATACGAAGTGCCGTATTTGACGACGTTCAGATACAGCACGGCGTCTGCACCAAAAATCTGCCTTAGCTTGTGCGCGGAGACGTTTTGGATGTCGCTAGCCTCGTAAATTCCGTTATTTTTGAAGGTCTCATGCACGAGCGCGGGTGAAAATACGTAATAGCCCGCCTCGCTTAGCGGATAGATCGCGTTGGCGAGCACGGCAGCGCCTGCGTCCACTTCGGTAGTTTCGTTGCTCGGCATCAACACCAAAATCGATCGCGGCTTAGCCTGCTGAAGCGCCGAATAGTCGTAAATTTCAGGCTCGCTTAGAGCACACGCGTTAAAAAACAGCGCCACGAATACGCTAAAAATCGCTATTTGAGCTTTATTTTTCATTTTTTAGCCTTTTTATTCGTTTTGCCGCCCTGCTTCGCGGCAGCTTTGCCTTGCTTCGCAGAGACCGCTTTGGTGGCTTCGCGTCCGCTTGATCCTTGAGCTTTATCAGCGCCGGACTTGGCCGCAGCCTCCGCTTTTTTAAGCGCGGCGGGGTTTGTAACGAAGGTCAAAAACGGCTTTGATTCAGGGAAAGCCTGAGCTTCTTTTTCAAAGTTCTCTCTCGCCCTCGCGCCGTTACCCGCGCTTAGATATAAAAGCCCCAGATGCGAATAAAGCCCCGGCGGGACTTTTAGCCCCTTTTCGTATGCCTTTTGGATAGATTTTTCAAGCGCTTCGATCTGTTCGCCTACGTCGCCTTCCTGCTTTAGATACTGATAGGTCGAGTCCGTGTAGCTGCCGTCCCAGTAATAAATTTGATTCCGGCTCCCGCCGCCGCAGCCGCAAAAGATCACGGCCGCAGCAGCAAGAGCAAGAACACTGCTCGCTTTCAAATTTAATCCTTATCTTAGTTTAAACGCGCCGTTTTCAAGGCCGTTTACGAGATTATTGACCGCTTCGATGATCGCTAGGCTTAACACCTTGCCGTTTAGCGTCGAATCATAGCCCGCAGTGCCGCCGAAACCTAGCACTTCGCGGTTTGACAGCTCGTACTCGCCCGCGCCCTGGGTCGAAAAGACCACCTCGGACGTTTTGACGTCCACGACGTTTAAATTTACTTTAGAATACGCGGTTTGGGTCTTTCCCTTGCCTAAAATTCCAAACAACTGATGATCTCCGGTCGTCTTGCGGCCAAACTCAGTCACGTCGCCGGTGATAACGTATCTGGCGCCTTTTAGATTTTGTGCAGTTTTAGAGATTGCACTTTCCTCTTTGATGGCGCGCATATTCGTGCGATCAAGCACCGAGAAACGTCCTGTTTGTTGTAAGCTTGAGATCAAAATTGTCTGCGCTTGGTTGCCCAGTCTATCCTCACCGTCGGAGAACACGCCGTTGTTGTAAGAGGACTGATTGTTAAAGCGTCCTACCGATACGGCGATCCGCTCGCCAGAGTAGTTGGTATTTAGACTCGCTACCGTAGGTGTTTGCACTACGCGAGAGCTCTCTTTCGCGCATCCGCTAAATAGCGTCAGCACCGAAGCCGCAATAATGGCAGCCGATATGGTTTTTTTGAAATTCATTCTTTACTCCTTGAAAAAATTTACGTATAATATCTCATTGTTTCTTAAAATTTTATGTATAAATTTAAGCGCATAAATTTATCAAAACGGGAGCGATGATGCTTAATATTTTACTGGTCGAAGACGACGAGGCTTTGAGCTCGGCGATAAGAGAAAAGCTGCTTGATGAGGGCTTTAGCGTGAGCTGCGCCTTCGACGGCAAGCAGGCGATAGAGGCGTTAGACGAGGCGCACTTCGATCTGATCATCTCGGACGTGATGATGCCTAAGATGGACGGCTTTGAGCTTAGCAGATACGTTAGGCGCGACGGCAAGAGCCAGCCGATACTGATTATAACGGCAAAAAGCGAGATCGAGGATATGCAGACGGGCTTTAAAAGCGGCGCGGACGATTATATGAGCAAGCCGATAAATTTAAAAGAGCTCGTGCTGCGCGTGCATGCGCTGCTAAGACGCGCAAAGATCGCGAACGAAAAGCGGCTTCTCATCGGCGGAAGCGAGCTTGACTACGATACGCTTAGCGTCCGCGCGGCGGGCGAGCGGATAAGCCTGGCGCCGAAGGAATTTCGTCTTTTGTTTCTGCTGCTAAGCTACGCGGGCAGAATTTTTACGAGGTTTGAGATAATGAGCGAAATTTGGGGCTACGAAACGGACAGCGACGAGCGCGTCGTCGATACGCACATCAAAAAGCTACGAGCAAAATTTGAAAACTCCAAGGACTTTGAGATAATCACCGTGCGCGGGCTCGGCTACAAAGCGGTAAAAAAGGAGCGAGTATGAAAAAATACCTCATCAGCCTCAAAAGCTTCATCGCGTTTTACTCTTCGCTCGCATTCGGCGTGATAAATTTCATCGTCTGCTTTGCGGTTTGCATGCTTTTTTATATAGGCATCGGCGGCAAGATCGGCGGCTTTTGGGACGGAGTGGCGCTGTGCGCGATCATCTGCCTAATCACGATGGCGCTAAATTTTACCCTGCTTTACTTCGGACTTAAAATTTTATTCCGCCCGATCAAGCGGCTACTAGACGCGATCACCGCGATCGCAAACGGCGATTTTGAGGCGCGCGCCGAGCGCAAGCTGCACGGACACCGTACTGATTACCTCTATATGCACGAGCTGGACGAGCTTGTGGTAAACGTCAATAAAATGGCGCAGAAGCTGCAAAAGCACGAGCAGCTACAAAAGGAGTTCGTCTCAAACGTCTCGCACGAGATGAAAACGCCGATCTCCTCGATCGCCGCGTTAAGCGAGATGATAGAGGGCGGCGTGAGCGAGGAGCGCGCGGTGCGATACGCAGCCTCGATCGGCGCGGAAGCAAATCGCCTAAGCAAGCTCTGCAGCGACATGCTAAAGCTAACGAGACTTGATAGCGGCGCGGCGGTGCGCCTAGATGAAGCGGTACGTATCGACGAGCAGCTGCGGCAATGCATCATCTCGCTGAGCCAAAGCTACGAAGGGCACGAGTTTGAGCTAGATTTATCACCGCTTAGCGTGCGATCAAACGCGGGACTGCTAAATCAAATTTGGCGAAATTTGATCGAAAACGCGCTTAAGTACTCGCAGCCGAGCGGTAAAATTTTCGTCCGTTGCTGCGCTTACGATAGCTTTGCACAGGTGAGCATCAAAGACGAAGGCATCGGCATCGCGCGCGAGAAGCTGGATAAAATTTTTGACCGATTTTATCAATGCGAGGAATCGCACAAAGAGCTTGGCAGCGGGCTTGGGCTTAGCATCGTACGCACGGCGCTTGATCTTTTAGGCGGACAGATCGAATACGAAAGCGAACCGGGCGTCGGAACCGAGGCGCGCGTTAAAATTCCGCTTTAAATTTCAGATCAAGACGGCGCGGATGAGCTGCGTCTTGCAATTCGTAGCTCGCCGTAAAATTTCGCCCCACGGGCGCAAGTCGCGCCGATGCAAGCTTTGGCGATACGGGCCCTGACGGCGCAAGCTACGCCAATGCAAGCTTTGATGACGTAAAAAAGCGCGGGTGTGTCGCGCGCCGCATTCACATAAAATTCTGCTTTAAATTTTATATCGATTTGCCGCGGACGCCTCGCGCGCCGCGACGAGGTCGGAATTCTGCTTTAAATTTACCGCGCGCTGCGACTTTGCCGCCCTTTACAACTTTACCGCGCATTACGGCGGGCGGCAGGCTCGCTTAAATTTGCCGCGCCTTAACACAGGTAGCTGAATTTTGCCTGAAATCTGCCGCCGCTCGCACTTTACGACAGGCGGCAAAAATTTCGCCGTAAATTTTAAAAGACACATTAAGAACACAATCACCTTATATAATCCCGCTCATAGATCGATCGGGCTCTTAGCAGCCCAGGTCGGTAGATAATAAAATTAAAAACAAAGGAGAAGCGATGAGTAAGGCCGTACTTCACTCGGTGCTAGCGATAGAAGCCATTTTATGGGGGCTTTTATCGGCCGTGATTATAGGCGCGTAAATTTTACGCTTTGAGCCCGGCGATCTGCCGAAAATTTATAAAATTTGCGCTCTGCCTCGCATCCGCTGCGAAAAGGGGCGCACCTGCGCTAACTATCTAAACTAAAATTTTAATCCGCTCGCCACGCACGCAAACCTCACTACGTACAAATCCATACCGCAGGCTAGCCGGCCGCACACAAACCTCGCTGCGTGCAAACCTACCGCCGCAAACTATAAAGATTGATAAAATTTTGAATGCTACGAGCGGATGGACAAGCTAGTTGATGCCCTATTTCGTCCGCGCCTTTTGCAATATGTGCTCGCTCGCAAAACAGCTTGCGATAGGAAAATGATTTGAACGGTGCGGATTTTAAAATACGCGACCCTCTCTCAATCGCGCAAATTTACGCCTTTGCCGCTAAGCGATTTTTAAAAGCTCTCAAGCTAAAATTTATCCCGATTTAAGATCAAATTTAAACCAAACGGCGAAAATTTCACGAGAGACGCCGCAAGCGGCGAAATCTCAAAGGAGCCTAGCGTAAAAAGATTGATAAATTTCCTGAGGCACATTTGCGCAGACCTGCTTGCAGGCAGGGCGCTGCTGCATCCGATCCTGCTTACGGCTGCGTTTTTAGCGGCGAAATTCGGCACGCTATATATCATAGATCAAAAAATTTTAGAAAGCGGCTATGATTTGGGGATATTTGGAGAATTCGCTTATTACATATTTTTTGATTTTGTCGCAGGTGCCTATTTTATAGCTCTTTGCGCGCATATAATCTATGCTTCGCCTAAAGTCAAATCGCTTAAAATTTTACGCAAAATTTTATTCGCGATAATCTTGGCGTCTTGCGCGTTGGGTTATTTTGCTTCGGACGTAAACTACCAAAAGCTAGGCGTCCTTGAAGCCTTTTTAATTGCCTCGCTAATTTGCATTTGCATCTATTTGGTCGCAACCGAAATATCAAATGACCACTCAAACGCGGTATTTTGGGGTTTTGCTTATGTTCTTAACTACATAGGTGCCTTATTTGTAATATTTCATGCGCAAGCCGCCGAAGTCGTAGCCGTCATTTTAATAATCCTTTGTCCGCTCGCGTGGGCATTTTATTTCAAATACGAATTTCAAAAATCGCTCGCAAAAGACGCCGCAAGCAATGATGAAATTTTAAATAGTGCAAGCAGCGATGAAATTTCAAAAAGCAAAGCGCGCACGGAGAGTTAAATTTACAAAATTCTACCGCAAAGGGCTAAATTTACAAAATTTCGCCAGGGTTAAATTTTAAAATTTACCGCGCGACGCTTTTATTCATTTATATCCTCAATCACAGCCTCTACGAAACGGGCCGTATCAATTAGCCTAAAGCCCCATACTTTGGGATCTGCCGTAATTTTATTATAAAAATCTTCCAATTCTTTCGCGGGAGACAATTCGCCCAATTTAAAAGGGGTAAATTTTACCTTCCCAATCTTTTTTAGATAAGGCAGCAGCTCCTTTAAATCCTTATGATTAAACCAGCGGTCCGCTCTAAGGAAGCCGCCGTTTTTCGAGCCTGCGATCTTGCTTTTTAAAAAATCCTCCATTCCGGGCGGCTCTTTTTGCAGCACTCTGGTGCAGGCTAGGTGGTACTCCAGCTTGCGGGGCGTTTGATCCACCTCCGAGACGAAGCAAACGCCGAATCCCTGCTGCATTTGGATCGACAAAACGTCGCCCTCCTCAAAACAGGGCGTTTTTTGCTTCGAAATTTTGGGCCGTTTAAGCGGTCTAGGGTTTTCGCTTTTGAGCTGAACGGCTAGTTTATCAAGCGCTTTTTGACGGCTCTTTTGAGATTTTTCAAAGACCTTATTCCACATTTCGCTTGCGCCGCCTTTTATGATAGCAAGGGCTTTTTCGCGGATTTCGTCGTTTAAAAATCCGATCTTCCAAAGCGAATACGCTAGAGCCGTCCAATAAATCTCGCTATAAAGCTCATCGGTACAGAAATTCTCCGCCTGCGCCAAAACATCTTGCAGTATCGTTTCAACATCTTCGCCGTCTTTGTAGCGCTCGGTGATAGTCAAATATATATCGTATCCATCGTCGCTATCGATAATTTTCACCCCGTCTATCGCCATTTTTTCTCCTTTATTTTGATCTCTTTTGCCGATTTCGCCGAGCCGAATTTTATCAAAATTTGAGCGCCTGAAAGACAAATCGCCATTGAAATTTCGCTTTAACGGCGGCGAGCTTTGCTTATAAATACAGCGCCGCCCAGTTTATAAAATTTAACTAGCTCAAAATTTGAATAAATTTTTAAAATTTCACTCGCAAGAGTGACTATCTACCAAATTCAGGCTTTCAGACATTCTTAAATTTTAAGCTTTTCTTTTCTCTTGGGGGCGGAAGGGGTTCTACTTACGAAGCGTCGCCTTCCTTTGCTTCGGCACCGCCTCGCAACTGCAAGCAGACTCGCCCCCGAACCCTCACCATTCTCTCATCGCGCGTAGTATATTTTCAAAGTAAAATTTACGCTCGTAGCAGCGCTGCGCCAAGCTAGCACGCCTTTAAATTTGACGAATTTATTTAAACAAACGCAGTAAAGTCCGAGCGTAAAATTTAACGGAGTAAATTTTATTTTGCATCAAAGCGCAAATCTAGGAGCCAAAATGCCAAAAATCGTAAATTTTTTCAAATGCGTCTGCACAGATATTTTCGCGGGCAGGGTCTTGCTACATCCGATTTTACTTACGGCTGCGTTTTTAGTGGCTAGATCCGGCGCGTTTTGGCTGATAAATAACGCAATATTTGGCCTCGGTTACGACTGGGGTTTTCTGGGCGACGGCTTCTTTTTGATGTTTTACCACTTTATCATAAATGCGTATTTTTTAGTATTTTGCTCCTATATGCTATTTAGGGCTTCTTTTGTGCGCTGGCTCAAATTTATCTGGCTGGTGCTCGCTATTTTTATACTTATAGGCTGTATTTACGGCTATTTTGACGCTCATATAAACCGCCAAAAAGAAGGGGTATTCGTCGGCTTTTTTATCGCATCTTTAGTTGCGATTTGCGCTTATGTTTTAGTAATAACGATTGAGTTAAAAAGTTTCCTACCGATCGCATACACGGTCGTTTATCTGATTAGTTTTTCCGCCTCGATATGGATAGTTTTTAATACGCAAGGAAATTACACTACAATGGTTTTAAATATCCTTTGCCCGCTTGCGTGGACGTTTTATTTTAAATATAAATTTAAAGGAGCGCTTGCTAAAAACGCCGAAAACGAGAGTAAAATTTAAAGTAGAAAGTCGGACAAATTTGGAGATTTAGCAAGTTAAATTTTCACTTCATCTGCAAATCCGTCAAATTAAGGATAAAATTTTGCTACCCAAATTTTAGCCGTGATTAAAAATACGCAAGCAAAAAGCTATTTTGCGTTAAAGTCCTCAAATTTAATCGGTAAATTTCGCTCCAAAGAGCGGTTTTAAACGCCGATGTTTGACTAAATTTAGAAATCTTAAAAACTAGCCAAAAGATCCGAAACCCAAAATCCAAGCCGTGCCAAAAGTCCTAAGTCTAAAAATTTATCTATCGTAATACAAAGTATCATAACGATGAGTGCGATCATCCAGCGCTTTTGAGCCTTTTTGCCGATCTTGTGCGAGGTTTTGACGCCCGCATAAACACCCGCTAGCGAGCCGACGCCGAGCAACGCGCCGATTTCGTAGTGTACGAGCCCGTGCGCGGCAAGACTAATAAAGCCCGCGCTTGAGGAAAATATCACGAAAAATAGCCCCGTACTGACGGCCTTTTTGATGTCGTAGTTTAAAAAACTGATCAAAATAGGCATCACGAATACCGCGCCGCCGATACCCACGCTGATCGCCACGGCGCCGACGAACAGCCCCACGATAAAGAGCAAAATTTTAGATTCGTTAGCCTCGCCAGTGGGCTCGGTCGGGGTTTTGAAGAGTTTGATTAAATTTATAATCTGCACCAAAATGAGCGTGCCAAGTAGAAATTTTGAGGAGAAATAGCTTACGATAAAGCCGCTGCTAAGCGCGCCGCAAAAGCCTCCGAGCCCCAGCACCAGCGCCGGCGCGACGTCGAGCATTTTGCTTTTAAAATTTACGAACGAGCCGAAAATCGAGCTGAAGATCATCTGCATGATGCTGATGCCGATGGCGTACTTGACGTCGTAGCCGAAGAGCATCATCACGGGCACCACGACCGTGCCGCCACCGATGCCGAAAAATCCGCTGATAAAGCCTACGCAGGCGCCGATTAAAATGTATTCAAAAAACATCCCTATTCCTTATTTCAGCCCCTTTGGTTTAGCCGAACTCCACTTTTTTCGCGGCTCGTCATTAAATTTCGCCGCTTGCAAGCGTCTAAATTTAGGCGCGAAATTTAGCAAATTTAAAGCTTAGAGCCGCTTTGCTTCGCGCATCCATTCGCGGTAGCGCTCGCGCGAAATTTTTATATTTTCATATCGCAAGGTATCCGCGCGAAAGCATTTTAGGCTCAGTTCATTACCCTCAAAGCCCGCAAAATCAGCCTGCTCGTAGATGTCGTAACCGCCCTGCATGCAGTCTAAAACGTCTACATATCTCTGCTCTTCGCTCATCGGCTCGGCAAAGCTCACCAAATGCACGCCGTTTGGAGCCGCCCAGTAGCAGCCGTCCACGGCCAGCGCGTCCCAACCCCGCAGATAGTGCACGCCGTCCCAAATGAAGCTCTCCTTGCCGTCTAGCCAGGCGTCCGGCACGAAGCGCATGATCTGCGCTGAGGCTAGATCAAGCACGCTGTAGCCGTATAGATCCTGGCGAAAAACGAGGTAAAATTTGCCGTCTGCGTGGCGGATCAGGCTAAAAAATTCCGCCCGATCGTCTATACAGCGCCAGCTTTTTATCTGCGTTTTGTGAGTATCAAACAGCGTGTATTCGCCGCCGCTAAAGCTTGTCGCGCCGAGCCTATATGCGTCCTTTACGATCTCATATCCGCCGCTTAAATTTATCGTTTGACGCCGGGTAAAATTTTGCCCCTCGAAAAGAGCTTCCGCCTGCTTGATGCGCGCTTGGTACTGCGCGGAATTTACGGCGTTTGCCATTATGCGCTCCTTAAAATTTTATGCGGGCGGGTTAAATTTTACACTGCCGCCAACGGCTCGCGCTTCTTAAATTTCATCCGAACCGAATAAATTTAGCCTCGCAGGCGGCAAAATTTGACCGATAAACGGCAAAGCTCAAGCATTCGGCGGCAACCTACAACTACTAAGTGCAATCCGTGAGCGCTATGCACCCGCGCCTAAATTTTGACCTCGACTTGCGAATTTCATAAAATTTACCCGCAGTTTCGGCGCCCTACCGATGTTTTGCGATACAGCGCCGCTTTAAATGCTCGCTCGAGAGAGTTTGAAATTTTACTGGCGTTTGAAATTCCATAGCATTTAAATTTCACGATATTTAAAATTCCGCGGCATTTTAAAATTTTACGACGTTTTAAATTCCATCGAAATTTAAAATTCCGCGAGTATTTGAAATTTCGCAACCTTTAAATTCCACTAGTGCCTTAAATTTATCTAAATGCGGACAGACAAACCGCCCGGACGAGCAGACCGCTCAAATTTGCTCGCCCGCGCTGTGTCGCTAGCCATTACTCAAAATTTACTCCCCAGAATTTTGCTCCTATCAAGAGCGCAATAATCTCGCCACCAGCTATTACTCAAATTTACTCTCGTCCGCAGCGCGGCTAGCGTATAAATTTAAAATTTTACTCGCCCGAGACTGCGACTATTACTCGGATTTATCCCCCTCCTTGGCGCCCGAAATTTTATCCAGCACCTTTTTGCCGACCTCGCTTTGATTTAGCGCTTCGAGCATCGCGGCTAGCTGCGTGCCGCCCTTGGCGCTTAAAATTTCGCCGAATTTACTCATCCCCTCGCCCACGCTACCTTCGTTTGCGATGATCTTAAGATCCGCCGCGCTTAGCGCCTTGGCCTGCTCTAGGCCGATGTCGCGGTTCGCTTCGATCTGTTTGATCGAAATGAGATAGGTCTGATAGCCCTGATTTTCGCCGATCTCGCGCGCGAGCTCGATCTGTGCGTTTACCGGCGCAAGCTCCTTCAGTCTAAGCGCCTCGGCCTCGGCAGAGCCTATCTTTAGCGTACCCTGCGCCTCTTTGTCCTTCATCTCCAAAAGCGCCGCGGCGGCGAGAAACTGCTTCTCTTTATCGCCCTGCGCTACTAAAATTTGATTTTCTTTGATCGCTTCGGCGTCGCGGATTTTGGCGTTTTTGCGCGCTTCGGCGTCGATCTCGATCTTGCGCTGCTCCTGCTCGGCTTTTACGATCTCCACTTGCTTTTTGATCTCGGCCTGCTTGACGTCGTTTACCCGCACGACCTCCATCGCCTTTTCCTGCGTGATCTTTTGCTGATCCTTGATGAGCTGCTCGGCCTGCTCCTTTGAGATCGCGACCTCCCGCTCGTTTTCGACGGTTTTAAGGCCTACCATCTTATTGGCTTCCTGCTGGCGCACTTCGGTTGCCTGCGCGGCTTCGATCTCGGCGATCTGGGCGAGCTTGGTGTTGTTTGCGACCTCGACGCGGCTTTCCTTTTCGATCTGGGATTTTTTCTTCTCCATGATGTTTAAGATGACCTTGCTGCCGCTGCTATCTCGGATATCCATCAGCTCGATGTTTTTGACGGGCTCGATACCCCAGTTTTGCAGCTGCGTCTTTACCGCCTTAGTAAAATCATCTCCGAGCTCGGAGCGGATCTGCAAGATATCCTCAAGCACGCGGCTCGAAAGGATCGAACGGATCGAGCCTTGAATGATATTCCTAAGCTGATTGTTAAGATCCTCAAAATTATTGACGCGTTGCGCGGCTAAATTTGAATCCATAATCCTAAAAAACGCCGTGATATCGACGACGAAAGGAAGCCTGCCCAGATCATACGCCTCGTAATCCTCGATCTTGATACTAAAGACTGAGACCGGCAAAATGATCTTCGTAACGCCCAGCACCGGCACCCAGCTTGGGAATTCATAATAGCTGTTGCCGTTACCGGTATCTTTGCCGTAGCTCGTCGTCTTGCGCGCGCTTTGGACGATATGCACTTCGTTCGTCTCCACAATACGCCTGAAAAACAGAGGCACGATGATAAAAAGCGCGATTAAAACCCCGACGGCGGCGCCTATCAAATATAAAATTTCACCCATTTTCTCTCCTTTAAAAATGCTAAATTTAAAATGGATTATATAAAAATTTACTTTGAAAAATAATAAATAATCGCGACGGCGGCAGTTAAAATTTACGGAATTTTAATGAGATTTTATGTAATATCGCAGCGTATATTTCAATACCTTTTAGGAGAAAAAATGAAAAAATTTTTACTACTGCTTTTGACGGGTGCGCTTTTTGCGAGCGCGGCAGAGCTTAGAACTATCAAGGATATGGACGGAGCCGAGGTCAAAATCCCCGCAAAAGTTGAGCGCATCGCGGCACTCTGGCACTCGAACAATCAAATTTTACTGGCCCTAGGAGGAGCGGACAAGATCGTCGCTACCACCGATAACATCAGCAAAAACGCATGGTTTCTTAAAATTTATCCGCGCCTAGCGCAGATCCCAGTACTGCTAAAAAATAACGACGTAAATTTAGAGGAGCTGATGAGCCGTAACCCCGACGTAGTCATCGTCTCAACCGCACTGGCAGGCGAAAATTTAGCTAAGCAGGGCTTTACCGTTTTAAAGGCAAGCTTTAGCGATTACGAGCAGATGAGGCGAAGCATCAGGATGTGCGGCGATATGCTAGGCGGCGACGCACCGCAAAGAGCGAAGGATCTGATCTCAAATTTAGATAAAAATATCGCTTTGGTTAGCGGCCGCACCGCAAATTTAAGCCCCGATAAGCGCCCGCGCGTCCTTCACATCGTAGGCGGAAGCGATCTTTTAAAGATCGACGGCAAGAACACGCTGATCGACTCGTGGATAGAGCTAGCCGGCGGAACGAATGCGATCACCGCCACGAAAGGCCCGATGAAAACCATCACCGCCGAGGAGATCATCGCTAGCAACCCGCAGATCATAATCGTGGGCGGCGATCACAACGAAGATGCGGTAGAGAAAATCAAATCCAGTCCGATCTACAGCGGCACGGATGCGGTCAAAAACGGGCGCGTTTACGGCAATCCGCGCGGGGTTTTCAACTGGGATCGATACGGCGCGGATACGGTACTTCAAATTTTATGGGCGGCGAAAACCATCCAGCCGGAGCTCTTTGCCGACATCGACGTAAAGGCCGAAACGAAGGCGTTTTATAAAAAATTTATGAATTACGAGCTAAGCGACGCGGAATTCGGATATATCTTAAAAGGACTCAATCCGGAGGGTAAATAAAACGCGGCACCAAACGAACGGCATCGGCGCTACACCTAGCAGGCAACATCTGTGCCGAATGCTCATCGTTTAGTAGGTGGCGGATACATCGGCACAGAATGTTTCATTGTGCGGCGGCACATCGGCGCCGAGCAGACTGCCTGTCCTATCTCGACACCGAATATACAAATCGTCAGTCATACGGGCGAGCGTCGATCGTATCGTCAAAACAAGCGCCGCTATCTCGCATTTTGGCGCGTTGAAGTGCGGATGCCGTCCACATAAAGCGCAGATCCCATCGTTGCTCGGCGCGTCGATACCTAAATGACGGCGTCGCTATCGTATTGCCTTACCGAAGCGACATCCCTAACGGGCGGCGTGCCGAGCAAAGAGCGCGCCGAATAAGCGGCGCGAGGCGGAGTAAAATTTAAATCCGCGGCGGGTGAAAAAGGACAAAGCAACGACAAGCAAACAAGGGCAAAATAAAGCTGCAAGATAAAATTTAAAGCAAAGGAAGCGGTCATGGAAATTTCATTTTTTACGACGCTTGAGCCTTCTCTAGCGGGCGCTTGGATACCCTCATTTGCGATGGTGCTGATACAGTTCGCGTATATGTTTATCTACAAAGAGGTCGGCAAGCGCGCCACCGATACCTCGTGGTACACGCTCGCGGACAAGCGAAATGCGATCATAAGCTCGCTGCTGCAAGTAGCGCTGCTTATTTTATCAGTGTTCGTGCCGCTTAAGACGGGCAGCGCGTGGTTTTGAATCGGAGCGGTGATTTATATAGCGGCTTTTGCGGGCTTCATCAAGGCGTTTTACGACTATGCGGCGACTCCTGCGGACAAGGCCGCACAAGGCGGCATCTACCGCCTATCGCGCAATCCGATGTATTTCTTTTATTTCCTCGGCATGGCTGGCGTTTGCGTCGCTTCGGCGTCGCTGTGGCTACTAATAGCGATAGTGCCCTTTGCCATATATAATCATCTCGTGGTTCTCGGCGAGGAGCGTTACTGCGAGCGAACCTACGGACAGGAATATCTAAAGTATAAACGCAAGACGCCGAGATATTTTTTGTTCTTTTAAGGGAGGCGGCGCGCGATTGAGCTTTAAAGCAGAAGCGTAAATTTAGATAACGCTTTAAAATTTTAACTAGACTTGCGGGCTAATTTTAAAATTTCGCTCAAAATTTTAAGGAATGCAAGATATAGGCTTAAATTTAGACTAAATTTAAGCCCGAAATTTTTAAATTTGCTCGCCGCCTAGGCTAAATTTAAAATGACACAGCACTTAAAACGCCATTTTAAATTTACGATTGCAGGCACTGCGGTGTCCGTCAAGTGCGTGAGACTCCATAAACAGCGAAATCAATTACGACAGCAGCTGCTAAGCAAAGCTCAATTCACGCTTAACCTGTATGTGCCGCTAATTTCCGCTCGCATACGCAGATAAGGCGCCCGGATCCTCAGGAGCGAACCGATCGTCCGAAATAGCGTCATCCTCACCCGAAAGCACGCTCATCGCGCTGATACGCGAGATTAGCAGGCGATCCTCGGCGATGTCCGCGCGATCCGAGCCGATAGTAAGCGACGTAATCACCGTGCGCCCGATGACCGCGCGCCCGCCATCCATCGTGCGAAGCCCCCAGATATCGTGCAGCACCGCAGGCTTGCCATCCACCTGCCCTACGTAGAGCATCACGTGGCCGGGCATATACAGCAGGGTTTTATACGCCACACCGTTTTTGCCGATGAGCTCGAGCTTTTCATCCGCGCTCATCCCCGCCAGCGAAAAACGCTCGCCGCGGCCCGATTGCGCCTTAGAATTTCGCGGCAGCCACAGCCCGAAATTCGCCAAAAAGTCTTTCGTCATAAGCGAGCAATCGCGAAGAAATTTATACCCGCCCCAGCCGTATTTCTGCCCGAGCAGGCTAGCGGCTACGATCTTTGAGTTTTGCTCATCAAGCGGCGCGGGCCAAAGCCTCGCATCATCCGCGCTAACGAAATATCTCTTGCTGCCAAACTGAGTTAAAATTTCGCCGCTAAATACGCTCCGTACGCCGAGCGTACCGCCAAGATCGCGTTCGCCGCTAAAATCATACGGCAGGATCGTACCGGTGCGCGCCCTAAAAAGCTCCGCGCCATTTTCGTCATAGACGGCGGCGCCGTCGCGCAGGATCGTTATAAATTTAGAATTTGCGTAGATATCCGCCTGCTGCGGGCTGATGCGCTTTATCGCATCGCTTCTTATCCAGCCCCACACGCCGTCGTTGCGCACGAACGCCCACGCGCCGTCCCTGCTGTAATGCGACAGCAGCAGCGGATAGCCCGCGCTCACGGCGGAATTTGCGGCGTAATCAAACGGCTCGCCCTCTCCCGGCTCGCTCGGATCGCCGAAAATCGGCAAGTCGCTTGGGATATTTCGCAGAAGCGCATTTTTTACCGTTATAGCGGGCTCGGATATTAGCCCGAACGCCTCTTCGTTCGCATTTATGCGGATGCTTTGATAGATCGCGTCGTTATATATCCTGCCTGCGGCGTCAAAGTGGCGCCCCTTGGCGTAATTAAGCCCCCAAAAAGTATCGATTCCCGCTTTAATAGGCGCATCATCAAACCAAATTTTAAAATAGCGGCTCTTAAACGCTTTTCCGCTTATGTTTTGCACCGACGCAGGAGCGGGCAGCCGCTCGCTGTTTTGAGCGTATTCAAGATCCAAAACAGCGGGATTTTCCGGGATAAATTTATGGACGGTTTTACCGCAACCTGCGAGAACCAAAGCTGCGAAGATGAGAGATACTAGTCGTTTCAAACAAAATGCCTTTTAAAAAATTTTGGCTATAATTTTGCCAAAAAATAGGAAAAAACTTGATAAATTTCATCATCCAAAAGCTAAAAGATCGCAATATTTTCATCACGGGCGGCGCAGGCGTGGGCAAAAGCTACGTAATAAAAGAGCTCATCGAAAACTACCGCGCTCGCGGCAAGCTCGTCATCGTGCTCGGCAGCACCGGCATCAGCGCCGTAGAGATCGGCGGCGTGACCGTGCATAGCTTCTTCCGCTTCGGCATTTGTAAAAACCACGAGGAGCTAAAGAGCTTCGATCGCAAACAAAGCGGCAAGCTAAGCGAGCTGCGAAAAATTTTAGCCCTCGCAGACCTCATCGTGATCGATGAAATTTCGATGATCGGCGCCGAGCTTTTCGAGATGATCTATCTTAGAATTTCAAATTCTAAATTTAACGGACGGCTGCTCGTTACGGGCGATTTTTATCAGCTTCCGCCGGTGCGCAAGGATGGCGAGAGCGCGCCGCGCGCGAGCCTATTTAGCGACTCGGATTACGCCTTCGGCTCGTATGCGTGGAGGCAGTGCGAGTTTTTTTACGTCGAGATGATAGGCTCCAAGCGCACCGCAGATGCGGCGCTATACCGCCTGCTTTGCGAGCTGCGGCTCGGCACCCCAAGCGAGCAGACGGCGGAGCTGATGCGATCTTTGATCATCGATGCCGCGCGAGCAGAACCAGATGCCACGATAATCTCGGGCCGAAACGCCGAAGTGGATGCGATAAATAGCGCCAGACTAGCCAAGCTTAATGCGCCGCAAAGCAGCTTTGAGGGCGTTTATGAAGCGCTGCAAAGCGGCGTGAGCGAGCAGAAAATTCAAAAATGGATCGCCTCGCTAAACACGCCGCAAAGTCTGACGCTAAAAGAAGGCGCAAAGGTGCTGTTTACCGCAAATAAAAGCGGCGAGTTTTTTAACGGCGAGCAAGGCGTCGTCGAAAAGATCGAAAAAAGCTCCGGCGACGAGATCGAAAGCGTGGTCGTAAAAAAGCCCTCTGGCATACTAAGCCGCGTGGGGCTGCAAACATACGAACTAAGCGAGATCGCCGCAAACGGCGCGGATGCCGAGCAGATCGTGCTGGCGCGGTATTATCAGTTCCCGCTCAAGCTCGCATACGCCATCACGATCCACAAATCCCAAGGCATGAGCATCCCGCAGCTCATCTGCGACATCGACAGGATCTTTGCCAAGGGGCAGCTCTACGTGGCGCTTTCGCGTGCGACGAGCCTTGCGGGGTTGGGCGTGATATATACGCGCCCAGAACCCTTGCTGCGGTATTTGCAGCGCAGCGCAAGCGCGGACGAAGCCGTGGTGAAATTTTATCAAGAGAACGAATTTTATAAAATTTCGGATCAAAAAATTTAAGGAAACGCATGCAGCTAGAAAGAGCGATAGCGCTAAGTAGAGCCAAACAGAAAAAGTGTATTTGCAAGGTAGTGATGATCTATGCCAAGATAGCATTTTTGTATCTGTTTCCGTTTATCATAATGTTTGCGATCGATGCGGTATTTAAAACAGACGATGATACGGATTACAAGATGATCGAAGTCTATCTTATCTACGCGGTGCTTTTGATTATTTATGTTGCTTGCATTTACGACGGCATTGCGGACGCCGCTTATAAATATAAACTATTTTACAAAAAAGTTTTGGTGCGCACGGCGATCTCGCAGGCGTATCCGCAGCTTACTTATTCGCCAGGCCGCGGCATAAGCGCGAAGGAATTCAGGCGAGCGGGAATCTTTGCAAACTCCGATTTTATCAGCGAAGATGAGATAAAAGGCGAATGGGATGGGGTAAAATTTAGCCTTAGCGAGGCGATTAGAATCAAAAAGAACTACGATCTGGGCATAGACAATACCTATGTGAAGCTAGCTTCGCTTGCGATGAGCTTATATGATGCGTATATGGATTTTAGCGGCAGCGTGCTGATATGCGAATTCGGCAAGAGATTTTACGCCAAAACCATCTTGGCGAGCCGCGAGCTAAATACAAAAATTTTAGGCGAGAAGGAGCTAATGGACAACGTCATTTTTAATAGCGAATTTCGCGTGTTTGCCGACGACAAGGTCGAAGCTCGATATCTATTGACGCCTGCGCTGATGGAGCGACTAAACGAGCTAAAGCGATACTACCATAAATTTAGTATAAGCGCGGCGTTTATGGATAATAAATTTTACCTATTTCTAAACGGCGCGCCGAATCGCTTCGAAACAGAGCTATTTAGCATACCTCCAACAACCGGAACGGCGTATGCTCATCAATACGAACTGGCTGAAATTTTAGAATTAGTAAGCGAGCTGGGTCACATAACCGGGGAGCTAGAAAGCAAAATTTAATCAGCCCGCATAGTTTAAATTTAACGGGCTAAATTTGACCGCCCTATTACAGTCCTGCTTCGGCTCTTAGCCGCGCGGCGTACATCTCGCGCAGGCGCGGTACGTATTTGCCGACCGTGCCGCCTCCGATCGCTCTGCCGTCTGCTTTTACGATCGGCAGCACCATCAGCGTCGCCGCACTGATAAAGGCTTCATCGGCTTCATAAACCTCGCTCATTCCAAACGCCCGCTGCTGCACGCTAAGCCCCGCCTGCTCGGCAAGACCCAAGATCACCTTGCGGCGGATGCCCGGCAGTATGTCGTTTGAAAGCGGCCGCGTGATAAGGACGTCATCTTTGATAATAAACGCACTGGAACTCGAACACTCGGTAACGAGCCCGTCCTCGATCAAAAAGCACTCATAAGCGCCCGCCTTGTGGGCCTCGTGCTTTAAGATGCACTGCGCTAAAAGCGAGATCGATTTTATATCGCGCCTGTGCCAGCGGATCTCGGGCAGGCTTACGATCTCGATCCCCTCTTTTGCGAGCGGATTATCAAAAATTTGCGTATGATAGACAAAAGCAAAGACGCTGGGCTCTATGCCGCGGACGTAGTCAAAATCGCGCATCGCCGCACCTCTTGTGATCTGGGTGTAGAAAGCGCCCTCGCTCACGCCACCCTGCGCGATGAGCTCATATAAAATTTCCTCATATTTTTCGCGAGAATACGGGATCTTTAGCTCGATCTGCGCGGCGCTGCGCTCAAAGCGCTCCCAAAAATCCGCCCTGTCGCAAATTTTAGAATTTACCACGGGCGCTACCTCATAAATGCCGTCTCCAAGCACGAAACCGCGATCAAAAGGGCTTATCGCAGCCTCTTTGGCCTTGCAAAATTTGCCGTTAATATAAACTATCTCATCGCCGCTCATTCCGCTGATTTCAAACATAATCGCTCCTTGAAATTTCGCGCTATTTTATCTTATAACAATTTAATTTAAGATATAATGCCGCAAAAATCGAAGGAGCTCCGATGGATAAATCAAATTTTAAAGATAGACTTTTAGATATTATGTTTCATGTATCGCATAAACCCGTGCTTTTCCGTGATCTGCTCGAAGCCAACGCCGAGTTTAACGACGGAATGCTCGTCGATCCTTCGAAGCTAAATTTTAAATTTAACTACGGCAAATCCTACGTGATCTTCGCTTGCTTCGCATTCGTCTGCGTTATGTTTTTGATAACGCTGACGCACGCGATGTTTGAAAAGATCGACTTTCACTTCTCCATTTTATTTACGATCATAGCGACGTCGGCGGTTTTTATCGGCTTTGATTGCTTTAAAGCGTGGGCTAGAAAAAAGCTAACCCACGAGCTCATCAAACGCGCTTGGGCGAACCATTTTCTCTACTTTCCTTACGAAAAATACAGCCGCATAGTCGAAAATATCTACAACGAAGCGCTCAAAAATGACGTGCCTAGACGCGAGCTAGAACAATACGTGCTAAGCAAAATCGTAGAAGTTGGCGAAAAATAGTTTTAAAATACCGCAAAATTCTATAACGCAAAAAAGCATTACGATCCAAGCAAATTTTAAAATTTTATTGCGAAATATGTGGCACGTGGGCAAGACGTAAAATTCCAGCTCGAAAAGCAAGCGGTATGATGTATAAATTCCAAATCAAATTATATGCCGGTGCTGCAAAAACTGCGCCGTAAATTACGATAGATAAATTTTAATTAAAGTCTATACTTTCCTGCGCGACATTTCGCTACGGCTAAATTTCACTTCATAAAATTTATCTATCGCTTCTTAAATTATAAATCTCGTTCGCTTACTACCGATTTAGCAATCCGTATTATGTAATTGAAGTTATGTTTAACTATTTTAGGGTAAAATCACGCAATATCTAAGGGATAATATTAAATTTTAAGAAAAGGATAGTTTATGAAGCTACTTTTTTGCATTATTTTTGCACTTTGCAGCAGTGTTTTTGCGGGCAGTTTGGAGCAGATCAGATCTGCCGGAGTCGTTAAAATCGGTGTTCGTGATGGTAGGCCACCTTTTAGTGATGAAAAAAGTGGTAATTTCGAAGGCTTTGAAATCAACCTTGCAGATGCTATAGCTAAGAGCATATTCGGTGATAAGCGCGGTAGAGTCGAGTTCGTCCCTTTAAATGCCAGCGATAGGATCTCTGCATTACAAAACGATAAGGTAGATCTTGCAGTCGCGACCATCACGATAACGCAAGATAGAAAAAGGCAAATCGACTTTTCTTATCCATATTTTTCGATGAGTTTGGGAGTTTTGACACGTAAAAGCGACGGCATCAAAAGTATAGACGATCTTTCAAACAAAAAGGTCCTAGTAGAGGGTAGCGGGACTACGGCAGAAAATTTTTTGTATAAAAATAAAATCCACAATCTAATCCATTGCTCCATTACTACCGAATGCTACGATATGCTTAAGCAAGGCAAAGCCGATGCTTACGTTAACGATAATCTCATCGTGCTAGCTTATTCCATTATCGACGACAACTTAGAAGTAGCAATCCAAAATCTAGGCAATCCGGAATTCTTAGGCATCGGGGTGCGCAAAGGCAATACTGAATTGCTTGATCTGATAAATAAAGAGCTTGTTACACTTAGTAAACAAGGCTTTTTCGAACGTTCTTATGATGAAACTTTCAAGCCATTTTATCAAGGCGCTGCAGATAAAAAATATTTCTTACTAGATGGGCTCTATGCCATATTTTAGGACGGAATTTAGCAGTGTTTTATCTAACGCCTTCGACTAAAACATCATTTATTATAAGCGGATAATATGCGAAATCCCATTTTAAGGACATAAAATGAAACTACTTTTTATAGCGGTTCTATTTTGTGCGGCGCTTTTTGCCGATAGCCTAGATCAAATCAGACAAAACGGCGTCATTCGCATCGGAGTGCGCGACGATCATCCGCCGCTTTGCGAGTCTAGCAGCGACAAATTTGAAGGATTTGAGATTGATCTTGCAAACGCTATTGCTAAAGAAATTTTCGGCAAAAAAGAGGGCAAAATCGAGTTCATCCCGTTAAGCGTAAATGATAGAATTCCATTTTTAGAGGCAAATAAGCTTGATTTGGTGATCGGTCTATTTAGCATCACCAACGAACGAAAAAGAAAGATCGATTTCTCCCTCCCCTACCTCTCCGTAAATTTGGGCGTATTAACGCGCAAAGCCGACGCTTTTACCGATATCGCGCAGCTTCATGATAAAAAGATCGTATTCGAAGGCGATGCGACAGTAGCCGAGAAATTTTTCAAAACCAAGGGATTTAAAAATTTAGGCCATTGCGCTTCGGCTAAGGAATGCTACGAAATGATTCGAAATGGCGATGCGGACGGCTATATAAACGACAATCTCATCGTGCTTGCATATTCCGTCATCGATGATACTTTAGAGGTGCCGTTTAAAAACCTAGGCCCTAGCGATTTCATCGGCATCGGCGTGCAGAAAGACAACAAAGAACTACTTGATTTCGTCAATGCAGAGCTCATCAAGCTGAGCAAAGAGGGCTTTTTCAAAAAGGCCTACGAGCAGAGCTTTGATCCATTCTATCGCGGTACGGCAGATAAGAAGTATTTTCTGCTAGACGGAATTTATAATATGCTCTAAGAGCTTGCTTTAAATTTTTAAGTCCGGCTTTTAGAATTTTAATAAATAAAATTTCCTGCTTCGTTTGAAGGCGGAAAAGAGATTAAATTTAAGGATTTGCCATGAAATTGCTTCTTGCAATGTTGCTACCATTTATCGTTGCTTTTGCCGATAGTCTGGAACAGATCAGATCAAAAGGCGTCGTTCGCATCGGCGTTTACGACGGACAGCCTCCTTTTAGTGAGCTAAACGATGGAATTTTTGAGGGTTTTGAAGTTACGATGGCACAGGCCATAGCAAATGATCTTTTCGGCGAAAAAGGCGGCAGAATCGAACTTGTGCCGATGAAGGTCGAGGATAGAATTCCAGCATTAGTAAACAACCGCGTAGATATCGTCATCGCTACGATTACCATTACGCCTGAACGCGCGCAGCAGATCGATTTTTCAACACCGTATTTTTCAGTAAATCTTGGAGTTTTAACCCGCAAAGCCGATAGAATAAAATCCTTAGCCGATCTGAAAGAGAAGAGAATTTTGCTCGAAAGCGGCGGTACAGGCGAGGCATTTTTTAAACAAGAAGGCTTTGGAAATTTTACATTTTGCAAGATCGCCAGAGAGTGCTACCGCATGCTAAAAGACGGCGACGTGGACGCCTACGCGACCGATAATCTAATCGCAATGGCATATCCGGTAGTCGATAGCGAGGTAGAAGTACCGCTTAAAACTCTAGGCAAGCCCGATTTTATGGGTATTGGTGTGCAGAAGGGCAATAAAGAGCTACTGGATTTCGTCAATGCAGAGCTTATAAAGCTAAGTAAAGAAGGCTTTTTTGAAAAGGCATACGAGGGAACTTTTAATCCATTTTATCACGGCGCTGCGGATAAAAGATATTTCTTGCTAGATGGAATTTACAGCTTCTTGTAGGATTTGCGGCTTATTTTAAAATTTATCACGCAAGATTTATCGCGTAAATTCTATCTCCTGCTCGCCATACTTTAGCTCTTGCGGCAGGGATCACGTAAAATTTTATCGCACAATCTTACTAGTTTAAATTTTTCAAAAAAGCATTTTTGCAGGCAAAACGGCATTTATATAAAATTCCGCTCGTTTAAAATTTATCTTGCATAAATTCTACGTAGGTTTTGCAGCGCGCAGACTTTTGTTTCGTCCTTTTAAAATTTATCCTGCATAAATTTTACCGCAGCTTGAAATTGCCAGAATTAATTTAGCTCAGATTTTTCTTGTTTCAAATTTTACTCAGAATCTCTTTACTAAGATTTTTTTACCACTTGCAATCCGCTCAAAATGTCCCCCCTAAAAAAGGGTTAAATTTTGCAGTCAAGAATTTATTCTGCGCAAAGAGTAAATTTTTACTACTTGAAATTACAAACGCAGCTCCCTCTGCCAAAGACCAACCAGTGCTTCTTTAAATTTCATATTGCAAACTGATCTATTTTTATGTATAATCGCAAACTTTACGAATTTCAAAGGATCAAATATATGAAAAAATCCATCTGCTCCTCTATGCTTAGCCTCGCAGCGGTGCTCGCACTAGCGCCCGCACAAGCGCTTTGCAACGCAGATTCTAATCCGCCGCTTATCCACACCCACAATAACCTCTATTCGGCGGGATTTAGCGGCAATACTAGCGGCAGCGGTAGCACCAGCCCGAACGGCAATATTACGACGATTATGGGCGTTGCAAGTGGCGGGACGGATTATTCTGGCAGCGTGATTTACGGCGGAGGAAGCGGCGATGGGATCGCTGGCTTTACTGAGTTAAACTCCGCCTCCAACAATAGACTTACGATTAGAGGCGCAAACGCTTACGTGGGTATCGCAATAGGCGCCGAAGCCAAGGGCGTATCTGATAATTACGTGAGCTTAGAAAACGGCTCTAAGGTAAATTTGGTCGTGGGCGGGCAAGGCATAGCGGCGTCTAAAACAGGTAACGAAGGCGAAGCGACGCGGAATCAGGTTTTTGTAAAATACGGCGCCGAAATTACGGGAAATGCCGATAACTTCGGCGGTAGCTCAAATAGACATTATAATATCATCGGCGGCAGAAGCGGAGCGGACAAAAAAGCCTCCTCTAACGCCGTAACGATCGACGGAGGCACTATCGGCAACGGCTCCGTTACGAATGTAATCGTGGGCGGTATAGTAAGCGGCGGCGGCGATGCCGTATCAAATAGAATAACTATCAAAGGCGGCACGTTTAGAGGAGGCTTTGATATATTCGGCGCGCAATCCTCCACAGGGCAAAGTAACTCTAATAGAGTCAATATAACGGCGCCTTATTACGGCGGCACAAGCACTATTACTTTAAGCGGTAGTGGTAGAATTTGGGGTGCAGCAGGCGGAAGCGGAAACTCTAGCGCAAACTCCGTATCCATAAGCGCAAAGCTAAAAGCGCAAAATTACCAAGTAGTAGGCGGTCAAGCAAATAGCGCTAGCGTAATGAGCGCAAATCGCGTAGAGATCAATAACGACGATGCGATCGTAGGCAGCGTCACGGGCTCTTTGGGCGGCGCTTCAAGCTCACGAAGCGTAATTGATATTTACAAAGGTACCGTAAAGGGCGATGTTGCAGCAGCAAACGGCATCGTAGGCGAATCGGACGGCGATAGAGTTACTCTAGGGGCATTCGACTCCAACAAAGGCGTGCACATCGGAGGCAATGTCTATGGCGCACGTGCAGGAAGCGTCAAAAACGCAGTCGTTTATATCAATAAAGAAAGAACGACGATAGCAGGAGACGTCTTTGCGGGCTACGCTACAAGCGGCAGCGTCGAGAATAGCAACGTAAATTTTAGAGGCGGCACGATAAGCGGTACAATCTACGGCAGCAATAAGCCTACGGATAAAACTAATACCTTACATATAGAAAATTGGGTCGGCGGCGGCATTAAAAAAGCTAAAGACATTAAAAATTTCGGCTCTATAAATTTTCATGATCTATATTCCACTACCCAAGCCGATGCGCCGCTTACTCTAACCACTAATGGCAATACGAATTTAAACGGCACAAAGATAGAGGGTATAAAATCAGATCTTGGCGAAGGAAAGTACTATCTGATCCACAACTCTGGCGGCGGCACGATCACCAGAGCCGCACAAACCGTGCAAGATAATCAAATTTACACGATTACCGACAAAGATCACTATCAAATCACCGGCACCACGATCGAGGTCGAAAACAGTAAGAATTTAATCATGCAGAAAGGCACATTAACTCGTTCTTGGATAGATCCCAACTTCGATCAAAGCGAGCTAATGCAAAATCAAAATTCTAACAAGGCCGCAGGCGCCACTGAGTTATTCGGCAATAAAGGAAACACCGTAATGGTAAAGGAGAATGCAGGCAATCTAGGCGGCAAAAACATAAGCTCGGGCAGAGACGACGCTACCGACGGAAGCAACAGCGTCCACGACAACCACACCAAGATCAATGGCGGAAGCAACATAGGCGAGATCGATGGCGGATATTCAAATTCCGCTACCCCGCAAGAAATTTATAATAACCATGTAACTTTCGAAGCAAGCGGAATAGACGTGGGGTACGTAAATGCGGGCATCACTCATAGCATTAGCGGCGGCGGAAACGTCCACGATAATAGCGTAACTACGAATGCTACGATAATCCACAATAGCATTTACGGCGGCAATACTAGCAACGGAGAAGCCAAATCCAATATCGTAACGATAAACAACGGCAGCGTAGGAGCAATGGCGGTAGGCGGCAAGGGAAACAGCGCGATTTCCAACACTATCACTCTCAACTCGGTAAACGTAGGCGGAAGCGTATACGGCGGAAAGGCTAGCGGCACCGCCTCCTCCAACACTGTAAATTTAAACGGCAACACGCAAGTTGCTGGCAACGTCTACGCGGCGGAAGCCGCTAGCGGCAGCAACAACGTAGTAAATTTCAGAAGCGGCAGTGTAGCGGGCACGTTATACGGAGTATCTAGCGCAAACGCTAGCAATTCGGGCAATAGCCTAAATATCCTATCTTCAAACTCCGGCAATGGCCTAAATGCAGGGAATTTTGCAAATTTCAATAAATTGGAATTTAACCTAGCCTCCCTTAGTGAGATTGAAAACGACGCTTCGTCTAGTACCAAAAGAGCTTTAAGCCTAACCGGCTCCGGCAATACTGATCTAAGCGGTACCGATATATTCGTAAACTCCGCAAGCGAATTTAACGCTTTAAACAATGCAAGCTATCCAGATGGCGATAATAAGAAATACACACTTGCCTATAAAAGCGGAGGCGGTAAATTTACCGGATATGATCCACGCTTTAAAGACAAGGGCTACGTAACTCAACTAAATAAAAACTATGTCATAAAAGATGCCAATACCTTTAGCAGAAACATAGGTGGTATGCATATAAGCGAGGATGAGCGGGAGCTTTATATCCAAAAGCTTATTAAGACTAACGAGAGCATAAATGGAGACTTTGATGCGGATGAGCTGCAGAAGTATCTTGGTGCCGGCGGTCTTAACGGAAATAACATAGATATAGGTAAAGCGGGGGAGGATAAGAATTTTAACGCTAGAAATATCAACGCAGCAGGCGCAAACAATACGTTAAATTTCATCAGCGGTCATAATGTAGGCGTAATAAGCGCAAGCGGTGGCGGCAACACCCTTAACATAGGAGCTAGCAATAGCTCTCCTGCGGTAGTAAATTCCTTAAGCGCTAAAAATATTAGCGGTTTTGACAGGTTAAATTTCTTCCTTCCTAGCTCTATTAGAGCAGGCGATAGTGTGCTTACCCTAAGCGACCCTACTGCCAATACCGATCTAAGCAACGTAAGCAATATCACGGCTTATATAAGCGGAGTAAGCGGTCCGATTAATCCAAGCAGCGAGATTCATCTAATCAATAAGCAAGGAAGCGGCAGCCTTATAACTCCTAACGCAGCCAATATGCATGCAACGCTAAATGTAGGAGTAAGCCTAAGCTATAGCCCTAAAATTTATCAAAGCGGCAATTATCTAAATTTAGGATTCGATGTTTCCTCGGCTCCTAGCGCGCGCGTAAGCTCTAATACCAAATCCTTCGCAGAAACCCGTGCTGCAAGCTTAGCTAGCCTAAAGAGCGGAAGCGAGTTAATCACCAACTACCTAGATAAGCTAATACCGGATGGGCATTTAGAGCTATTTCCTTTTGCTATAAGCGAAGCTTATGATCTAAGGTATGAGACGGGCTCGCACGTAAATTCTAAAGGCTATGGCGTTGCAGCAGGACTTGCCAGCTTGACTGAGAATTTCGCAGGAGATATCTTAAGCGGAGTATTCGTAGAATATGGAAAAGCCAACTATGATAGCTACTTAGATAGCGGTCTACATGCAGACGGAGATAGCGAGTATATAGGCGGAGGCTTGATGCTAAAGCAAAACTTTACTAGTGGTACCTACCTGGATGCAAGCTTTCACGTAGGTAAGATAAGCAGCGACTACAATAGTAACGACTGGACCTATGCCATAGCTCCTGGAGTATTAGCTCATAATGAGAAGTTTGATATTAGCTCAACCTATATGGCTACTCATATAGGAATAGGTCAGATCTTTGATCTAAGCCAAAGTAACAAGTTAGACGTTTATACTAAATGGCTATATGCTTACACGGATGATGCAGATGCTACTATAAGCTCTGGCGAGAGATATCACTTTGATAGCGTTACATCTAATAGGCTAAGAGCGGGTCTTAGAGATACTATAAATCTAAAAGATGAGCATAACCTATATGTAGGAGGCGCTTATGAGTATGAGTTTAGCGGGGATGCTAAAGCATCTACTATGGGACTTGACGCTCCTAAGCCTAGCCTAAAAGGCTCAACCGGAGTATTTGAAGCCGGCTATAAATACGATAGCAAAAACCTTATCTTTAGCCTAGGAGGCAAGGGCTACGTAGGCAAAACAAGAGGTGCGGCTATCAATGCAGGGTTTGAGATTATGTTTTAAATTTTAAGGGGCAAGCAAGCCCTAGCTTGCACATCTATAAAATTTCAGATCCTATACTTAAAATTTCAGGGGCGGGAGATTTCTCGCCCCTTTTTAAATTTAGATGCTACGCACTAGATAAATTTCATAGATTCGCTCTTATGCGATAACGATCTTATTAAATGCGCCGTATCCGCCCGCATAAAATTTTACCGCAAGCGGTGCAAGATAATTCATAAAATTCTACGCCGCTTTAAAATTCTGCGATACGAAAGAATTTAGGCTCAATTCGCAGAGGAATTTCATAGTCTGCCTTATCTTTAAAGAACTGGCGTAATCTTAGGTTCTTTTGCCAAAGCCAAAAAAGCTTGTCAAAGCAGCAATACCATCATTATTGGCTTTATTGCTAAGGCCGGTGCCTTTTATTTATATCCTGCGCTTTATATTTTAAAAGTGAAGCTACGAAATTTCGAAGTAAAAGTGAAATTATATAAGAAAGATCTTGCAAAACTTAAAATTATAAAATTTTAAAACTGCTTGTCTTAGAATTTATAAGCAAAATTTCGTAAGGTCTAAAATTTTAAAATTCCGTGCCTTAGAATTTCAAATTTCAACTTACACTTTTCATTAAGGTTTGGGCTAAATTTTAAATTTTAGGCAATTAAATTTTAAAATTCTGCGCCTAAATCTTGCCTGTGAATTTTAAAATTACTCAGCGCAGTTTTGATCGTTCGCTTCAAAGATGCGACCTGTTATAAAAATAAAGCTTACTCTACGCGAAACAAGTCTTGGCTCGAGCTTTGCTTTAGCTACACAAAGCCTAAAATTTAAACCTTGACGGCAGGTAAATCTAACTGCTCGCGATTATAGAATTTTAAGCGGTATTCATAGCGTTGCAAACCTACATTTTTATAATTTTATAGTTTGGTAAACGGGTTATACAAACGAACGATCTATAGTTTAAGATCTACTTTTCGCAATTTTATACTAATAGAAAATATTTGATATCTCGTTAAGCTATGGGTTTGAGCCTACTTTTTCGTAATTTTATAGAGTAAATTTCCGATGCTTTGGATGATCTGCACGAGTACGATCAGAATCACGACAGTGTATGCCATTATATCGGGGCGAAAGCGCTGAAAGCCGTAGCGGAT
>ERZ773055.223-NODE-223-length-38462-cov-5.103497_pt1 | contig 38462 bp, 36 predicted proteins | sample MGYA00580515_ERZ773055 | MGnify/ENA primary metagenome ERZ773055 (study PRJEB29015, sample SAMEA2737993) | human oral metagenome | biome: human oral; feature: human-associated habitat; material: dental | place: China | collected 2064 ...
CTTATCATTTGTTGCGCAAGCCATTATACCAGGGTTTAACCCAAACCAAGCTCAGCATGGTCGTATGCGTTCTTAAACGGCGGCTCGGTCGCCTTTTCCTGCGTCACGGCATACTGCAGGTCGCTCAAATTCTCACGAAGCGCATATTCCGACGGCTTTTCATAGACGGTATCGGGCGTATGCTGGACGCTCGACGCCGCATCGTCCGCATCGCGCTTCCGGCGCATTTCCGCGATGAGGTCAGGCGAGATATGGCAATATCCGTTCGGGTGTTTCGTCAGGTACTCCTGATGGTCTTCCTCTGCCCGATAGAAATTCATGATAGGCCCTTCCTCAATGGCGATCTTGCGCCCGACTTGTTTTTCCAGCAAGGCAAGCGATTCCTTGACCACGGCAGCGTCTTGGCTTTCCGCCCCATCCTTTCCGAGAACGTAGTAGATGCCCGTGCGATACTGGCGACCGCGGTCGTTGCCTTGCTTGTCGATCGAGAACGGATCGATGATGCGGAAATAATGCGCCAAAATTTCAGGCTCGCTGATGACGTTGGCGTCAAATTTAAGCATTAGCGTCTCGGCGTGATCGCTGCTATGCAGCCCTTCGTAGCTTGCCTTATCGCTCTTGCCGTTGGCGTAGCCCACCTGCGTCGCGACTACGCCGTCAAGCTGCTTGAAATACGCTTCCATACCCCAAAAGCAGCCGCCTGCCAGATAAATTTCTTTCACGTTTGCGTTCATGCCGCCCCCTTTAACTTTAAAATTTGCGTCCGCCGCGCCGCCATCTGCGGCATTTAGCGCGACTAAATAACCCGCCGCCAAAGCAAAGAGGCAGATTAAAACTTTAGAAATTTTCATATTTGATCCTTTCGTTTTAAATTTTGCGCAATTTTACAATCTCTAAATGAAGCGAGAGTGAAATTTTGCCGGGCTTGATAGCTACCGCAAACAGCGAAATTTAAAGACGCACGAGCGCGGAGCGGTAAAATTTGCCTCGAAATTTTGAGGCTACGGCAAAATTTTACCGCTAAAGTTGTGAGTCATAATAAAACTACACTAAGACTGCGCTGAAATCTCGCGACGTAATAAAATATACGCTCTAACCGCGCACGCCGCGCTATTTGCGCAAATTTTAAAATTCCTAGCAAAATACAGCCAAGAGACCTTGTAAATTTAGACCGATAAATTTATACTAAACTGCGCAGACATGGTGACAAACCCAACATTTTGCCGATTAAATTTAAAATTTTCGCGCCGCGGCCGCAAGATAAAATTTCGCAACCATTCAGGAGTGGCGAGTGATTAAATTTAGATTGCGTCGCACCGCTACGCAGCGAGCAATGAGATCTGCTCCGGCGCGGTTTTCAAGATTTGCAACGGCATAAAAAGTTACAAAGCTATCACAATAAATCCGCCTCACCGCGGGCGAGCAAAATTTAGTGCAAAAAGTGGCGCACTCCCGTAAAATACATCGCCATGCCAAACTCGTCGGCGCTTGCGATCACCTCATCGTCGCGGATGCTGCCGCCGGGCTGCACGACCGCCGCGACGCCCGCAGCATGGGCGATCTCGATGCTGTCTTTAAACGGGAAAAACGCCTCGCTGGCAAGCGCGCAGCCGTGCAGATCGACGCCCACATCGCGAGCCTTCGCCACTGCCGCACGTGCAGCGTCCACGCGGCTCGTCATACCCATGCCGATCGCGACCATCGCGCGATTTTTGACGTAAACCACGCAGTTGCTCTTCGTAAGTGCGGCGATCTGCCACGCGATTTTTAGATCATCCAGTTCGCTCTCGCTAGCCGCGCGCCCCGTGACGCAGCGGGCGTTTGCGACCTCGTCCGCGCCCACGTAGTCGCGCTGCTGATATACGAAGCCGCCGTCAATAAATTTAAAATCATACTTGTCGTTTTCGCGCATTAAAAACTCCCCGCCCTGCTCGAAAATTTTAATACGCTTTTTCTTTTCAAATACCGCAAGCGCCGCGGGCGTAACGCGAGCGGCAAGGATAACCTCGACAAAAATTTCATTGATTTTATTCGCTAGCTCCTCGTCCAAAACGCCGTTTATCGCCACGACGCCGCCGTATGCGCTTACGGGGTCGCATTTTAGCGCCTCGGTGTAGCTTTCAAGCAGGCTCCCCTTTACGGCAAAGCCGCATGGATTGGCGTGCTTGCAGATCGCTACCGCAGGCGCCTCCCCGAAGCTGCTAGCGAGCATCAGCGCGCCGTGCATATCGGTCATATTGTTAAAGCTCGCCTCGCCCTTTAGGCTCTTAAAGTGCTTGCTAAAAAAGTCCTCGAACTCGTACAGCGCGCCCTTTTGGTGCGGATTTTCGCCATAGCGGGTATCGAATACTTTGCTACCCGTGATAAATTTTTTCGCGCCGAAGCCGCCGTTAAAGCGCTCGTTCATATAGTTTGCGATCATCGCGTCGTAGGCTGCGGTGTGCTCATAAGCTTTTATCATTAAATTTTGCCTAAATTTCAGCTTCTCGCTCTCGTCCGCACCGCTTAAATTTTGCAAAACCGCGCCGTAATCAAGCGGACTTGTGACGACATAGACGCTAGCAAAATTTTTAGCCGCGCTTCGAACCATCGCAGGGCCGCCGATGTCGATATTTTCGATAATCTCGGAAAAATCGTCGGTGCGGGCTACGGTCGCTTTAAAAGGATATAAATTTACGCACACGAGATCGATGCCGCCGATGCCGTGCTGTGCGGCCTGGCTTACGTGGTTTGCGTCGTTTCGCTTATACAAAATTCCGCCGTGGATCTTCGGATGCAAGGTCTTAACCCGCCCCTCAAACATCTCGGGCGAGCCCGAGTATTCGCTAACCTCGAGCACCGCGACGCCGTTTTCGCGCAGAAGCTTAAACGTGCCGCCCGTGCTTAAAATTTCAAATCCGAGCTTCTGTAGCCCGCGAGCAAACTCTACGACACCCTCTTTATCGCTGACGCTGATTAACGCTCTCATCTTTTCTCCTTTTAATTTATTCGCATAATCTTTTAAAAATCAACTCGCGCATATCGTTTGCGTTAAGCTGAAAATACAAAATCGCCTCGCGGCGAGCCTTTTGATACTCGCGCCTCGTCTTTTCATCCGCCGCGCCGAGCTTTGCGCCGTTAAATTTCGCCATACGCGCCGAACTCAGCTCTTTTAGCCTCTCGCTGCCCGCAGAGATGCCGCCGCTATAATTAAACCACTCTTTGCTTTGAAAAATATTAAATAAAATTTGAAAATCTACGAAATTTCCCTTATTGTACTCGGCGCAGACCCCGTTTTTGTGGCTTACGGCGTAGATCGCGCCGTATCTGCGCTCGAAAAAATATAGTTTTATGAGCTTTGCGTTTTCGTCTAAATTTGCGCCGCTACCGCCTAAAATCGCAAGCTTCGCATCGCCGCGCGTTTCGTAAGGGCCTAAAATCGCGCCGTTTTCGTAGAGATTTCCGCCGTAAAAAGCGTATTTCGTATCCCCAAGCTCGTCCGAAAGAACGTAGATTTCATCGCTTGCGGGCGAGTTTTTACCTGCGCAGCCGAGCAGCGACAGAGCAAAAAACAGAGATGAGATAAAAAATTTCATCGCAAAAATCCTTTAAATTTTAAAATTTTGCCTAATTTATGAAGCGGAATCGGCAAAGCGAAATTTGCTAAATTTACCGCATTTACCGCGCGCAAATTTTAAATTTACTTTTCAAATGCCGCCGCTTTGCTCGCGCGGACGTAAATTTTAAAATTCTGCGCCGCTTGCAAAGGCTAAATTTAAAAGCCGCGCGCAAAACGTAAATTTAAACTGCAGCGCAAATTTAGCCGCAAGAACCTACGCAAATCGGTTAAATTTAAAATTTCACGGCGCAGCTTTTATCGCCAAGCTAGGTTGGCGCTTGCTTTTGCCGCTTTTAAAATTTTAAATTTACCTGCACATCCTATTTTCCAGTTCGTCCATAAGCGCGGCTATGTCATCATCAATCGCACCTTGCGCTGCTGCTCATTTAAATTTTGCGCGCCGATTTAAATTTTACAAGCCGCAAATTTAAAGCGGCACGAGACCCAAAAACCGCACTAAATATAATAGATGCTGTTTTTGATATTTTTGCCGTCGATCTCGTTTTTGCGCCACGAGCTCTCATCGTTTAGCACGATCCAGCGCTTCTCCTCCTCGCGATAAAACCAGTCCTTGTCGATCTGATAGTAGATCTGGCATCCCGAAATTTCGATGATGTTGGCGATGTTGTTGTCGTGGTAGTTGTTCTCGTCGAAGTCGGTGAAGGTGCGCTGCCCCATCTCGGCGTAGAGCTCGTTTAAAATTTGAAGCATCTCGCTTAGGCGCGTATCCATCTTCTCGACCTGAAGTCCAAGCTCATTAGCCTCTCTAAATAAGATCGGATAGTCGTGCGACGGATAGCCGCTGTTTAGCTTGTCGCTGATAAAGGCGATCTTTTGCTCATCTTCGAAGTGGTAGCGCAGAATTTCGCGGCAAATTTTAAGCGACAGGCTGCTTGCGCGATCGACGGCGCCGAAAACGAGCGGATGGATATATTTATAAAGCTCCTTGTACGGGTTCTCGTCGTTCGGGCGCTCGTTATTTTTCCAAAGCTTCACCACGCGGCTTAGCTCGTCCATCGAAACGTTGGCTTGATCGTTTGTGTTCGTAACCGGTGAAAGCTCGTGGCGCAGCGAAGTATCGACCGACGTGAGATAGCCTAGCGGCCCCATTAAAATTTTATTCGCCCCAAGCGCCATCATCGTAGCCGCCGAAGCGCAGTTTGCAGGCACTAGAGCGATCAGCTCGTCGCAGTGGTTGCGCAGGATCGAAACGATCTTAAGCGATGCTATGCCGCTGCCGCCGTCAGATTTGATGTAAAGGTAGAGTTTTTCGAAATGCTTGCCCTTTAGGTGGTCGTTGATACTGATCGCGTCGTTGCCGCAGACGCTGCCCGCGCCCGAATTGAAGTAGGTAAGCAGCGGCGCGCCCAGATATTTCTCGATATTGGTGATCACCTCTTGCGTTTGCTTCATCAAGATCGGCGGTTGCTTCGCTGCCTTTTTGGCGCCCTGCTTCTGCGGCTCTTCGTCTTTGGATAAAAATCCCATGTTTTTCCTTTCGTGTTGGTTTGGTTTTTAAAATTTTATCTTACAAATATCGCGCAATTTGTCCCGGTGCCACTCGATGCTCTCTTTAACCGTATTGCCTAGAGCCGTATGCGGGCTTTGCAAGAATGCCCTACTATTTTTTAGTCTTGAGCCCACGTATTCATAGCGCGAGATCACGTTTGCGCTCGCGTTTTGCGACACCGAAGCCGAAAATGAGTATGAATAAAGCGGCGCGGAGGAAGCGTAGCCGCTAAAGTGCTCTTTTAGGCTTACGAATTTGCCCTCCGCAAAGGCCTTGCAAACGCCGCCGCTTGCGGAATACTCGGCGATTCGCAGCTCTTTATTGGGCGTAAAAACGTAGATCGTAAATTTATTTAGACCTCGCTGCGAAATTTGATCCTTAGCCATGCCGACTCCTCTTTCGTCTGTAAATAGATAGAGATTGGAGCCCTCCTCTTCATATCTTCCTAAGATCGCGTCATCTTTTAAAAGCACGCCGTCTGAAATTTTATACTCGGTGACGGTCTCCCCGTCGTAGCTCATCATCACGGAATTTTCCGGATGTAGCTCGGCTTGCGAATACTTTACCTTCATACAGCCTGCGAGCAGCGCGACCGCCGCAAGCAGCGCTAAAATTTTAATTTTATCCATAACTCCCCCGAAGTTTATCTGCAAAAATCGTCTAAGATCATGGTTTTAAGACCCTCGATCGTCTTTTTGAAAAATCCAGCCACAGCCAACTCCTCCGCAATATATTTCGTATCTTTGCGATCGACCGCTTTTTCAAAATTCATATTTTTATATGCGCTTAGTCCTTTCGAGCTCATATTTTGCACTAAGCTCTCGCTTTTTGAAATTATACCGTCCGCATAAAGCCAATCGCCGTCTTTGAACATATTTGAAGTATAGTCGAAATTTACGTATCTGCCTGCATTATAGACGCTGCAAATCCCATCTTTGTGCCAAATGCTAAATACCATTGCCCTTTCGTCGTTAAAAAGATAAAATTTCATCCGCTTGGCATTCAGCGCGGACTTGTAATTGTTGCCGTAAGACTTGCCCGCCTCATCGAGCACGAGCATCCTAAACTCGCCTCTATCCATAGAATAGGAGCCTAAATTTCTGCCGTTTTCATACAGATCCTCGCCCGCAAATTTATAGATCACGGTTTTGTTGCCGTCGTAAAATTTAAACTCCTTGTCGCTCTTAGCCGGGCGCAATATCCCGCATCCTCCAAGTAGTGCCGCCAAAACAGCTAAAATTATAAAATTTTTCATTCATCACTCCTTAAATTCTAATCTTTCGCCGCACCTTGTCGCCGTTTCGCGAGCCCTACATTAAAATTTCAAGGCGTTTTGCGCCCTCAAATTTTAAAATTTGCTCGCCCTACTTCTCGCCGAAGCGCTCCTTTAAAATTTTATACGCCTCGTTGATCTCCTGAAGCTTCTTCGTGCCCTCCTGGATGATCTCCTCGTCCGCGCCCTTGCCCATCAGGATGTCGGGATGGTATTTTTTCACGAGCTCGCGATATTTTTTCTTGATCTCGTTAAACGTAGCGTCCTTGGAGAGCCCCAAAATTTCATACGGATCTCTTTTGCTTTTGGCGGAGCCTTGCGAGCCGCCCGAATAGCCGCCATATCCACTCGAATACCCGCCGTATGAGCCGCCTGAGCTTTGCGAGCCTCCATAGCCCGAACCCGTCGTGCCGCCATATCCGTAGCCGGTGCCGCCGCCGTAACTACTGCTTCCGTAACCGCCCGTGCTTCTGCCGCCGTATTTGTCCCAATACCCGCCGCTTCTTGTGCTATAGCCGTCGTATTCGTCGTAAGCGGAGCTGCTTTGCGCGCCGCCGTTTTCGTAATATGTGCCGTAAAAGCTACGCTCAAAGGTCGCGAATATCTGGCTTTGGATATGCTCCGCAATGCCCAATCCGTCGCAAATTTGCGAGATCGTACGCCGCTCTGCCGCGCTAAAACCGCGATCGACATAGGCTAAATTTAAAAAGAAATAGATTAGCCCCGTTTTGCGGCTCGGGCTCGGGCGGTAGGTTTGGTTATATTTTTCGGCAAGCTCGCGCACGTTTGCGAGGTTTTCTTTCTCGAGCTTATAAACGAGCTTCAGTGCCTCGCGTTCGCGTTCGCCGGCGCCCATTTGGCGCACCAAATCGTCTAAAATTTCGCTTATCATCGCAGCTTCGGACTCGCTTACGTGCCCGTCGCTTTTGGCGACCTTGGCTAGAAGCGCTACTAAAATTTTAGCTTCTGCTAGCTGCATTCGCGCCTTGCCGCGATAGCCGGAGTTGCCGAGAGCCCCGCCGATCTGCGCGAAAATATACAGCGCGATTAAAAGAAATATGATGCTAAGCACGCGCTAATCTTCGCTCTTTACGATCTTGGCAAACTCGCCGAAGTAAATTTCTTTTAGCGCGTTTATGTTTTTACGGACGGAATTTATGCGAAACTCTTCGCCGCCGCTGATGCCTAGTCGCATTAAGCTTAGCCCGTATTTTGCGGCCAGCTCTTTAAATTTAGTCTCGTCGCGCACGCCGAAAATCGCGCGCGAAAAGCTCTCGTCGAAAATATCTCTGCTATCATCGCAGCTCATCTCAAACTCGCCGCCTACGCCGCCTACGCACGCCATCTTCGCAAGCGTAATCGCCACGCCACCGATTCCTACGGAGTTTGCAAATTCCAAAACTCCGCTCCTGCCCGCCTCGATCGCGAAGTCCCACAGAGCGCGCTCGGCTTTTAAGCTTAACTCAGGCAGGCTGCCTGCGACGCGATTTTCTACCGCTTTCATATAAAGCGAGCCCGCAAATACGCCCTTCGTATCGCCCGCCAGATAGACGCTCACGCCGCTAGCGCAAAAATCGCTAGGGATGATCTCGCCCTCGTTTGTGCCCACACACACGATCGCGGGAGTGGGCTGGATGCTAACGCCACCCGTTTCGTTATATAGGCTTACGTTGCCGCTGATGACCGGAGTATTTAGCGCGGCACAAGCTTGCTTGATCCCCTCGCAGCCCTGCGCGAACTGCCACATAACCTCTGGATTTTGCGGATTGCCGTAGTTTAGGCAGTCGGTGATGGCTAGAGGCGTTGCGCCGCTCATCGCGACCTTTCGCCCCGCCGACGCTACCGCAAGCGCCGCGCCTATGCGAGGATGGACGTAATTCATCCGCGTGTTGCAATCCGCAGCCATCGCGAGCTTTACGCCGTTTTGCTTAACTCGCATCACCGCAGCGCCCAGCATGCCGGGACGCTTGGCGGAATTTAACCCTACGTTAGCGTCGTATTGATCGTAGATGTAGGATTTATTTAGCACTTCGGGGTCCTCAAAAATTTTATCAAACGCCGCGTCTAGCTCGCGCTCGCTCGCGCCGCAGCCGCATAAATTTTGCCGCGCGATCTGCGCCATATATGCAGGCTCTTTTATCGGGCGATCCAGCACGGGCGCAGCCTCGCTAAGCGGCTCGATCGGGATAACGCCCGCTAGCTCGCCGTGCCAAAAAAGCTCCATCTTGCCGCTATCCGTTACCTCGCCGATGACGGCGGCATCCAGATCCCATTTGGCAAAAATTTCTTTGATTTTCTCCTCGCAGCCCTTTTTGGCGCAGATCAGCATGCGCTCTTGGCTCTCGCTTAGCATCAGCTCATACGGGCTCATCCCTGCCTCGCGCATCGGCACGCGATCCAAATTTAACCTCATGCCGCTGCCGCTGCGCCCCGCCATCTCAAAGCTGCTTGAAGTAAGCCCCGCCGCACCCATATCCTGGATGCCTACGACGTAATCTGTTTTAAAAAGCTCCAAGCACGCCTCCATCAGCAGCTTTTCGGCGAACGGATCGCCCACCTGCACGGTCGGGCGTAGAGATTTGTTCGCGTCGTTGAAGCTATCGCTCGCCATCACGGCTCCGCCGAGGCCGTCGCGACCGGTCTTAGAGCCCACGTAGATCACGCTGTTGCCCACGCCTTCGGCCCTGCCGTAGAAAATTTCATCCTTTTTAACGATACCAAGAGCAAAGGCATTAACTAAAATGTTGCCGTCAAAGCTCTTATCAAAGCTCGTCTCGCCGCCGATCGTAGGGATGCCCATGCAGTTGCCGTAGTGAGCGATGCCGGCAACCGCGCCCTTAAGCAGATAGCGCTGCTTTCTGGCGTTTTCGCTGCTTCCTCGCACCTCGCCGAAACGAAGCGAGTTCATATTGGCTTCGACGCGCGCGCCCATCGTAAAGATATCGCGCAGTATCCCGCCCACGCCTGTTGCAGCGCCCTGAAAAGGCTCGATGAAGCTTGGGTGGTTATGGCTTTCCATCTTAAAAACCGCGGCCATGCCGCCGCCGATGTCGATGACGCCTGCATTTTCGCCGGGGCCCTGGATGACCCAAGGCGCCTTGATCGGGAAGTCGCTTAAGTATTTTTTGCTCGATTTGTAGCTGCAGTGCTCGCTCCACATCGCGCTAAAAATCCCAAGCTCGAGCAGATTCGGCTCGCGACCTAAAATTTTTAAAATTTTTTCATATTCTTCGTCTGAAATTTTATGTGCCGCTACTACTTTTTTATCCATTTTTTCGCCCTTTTCGCCGTTAAATTTAAGTCGTAATAATAACTAAAATTTTCTATCATTTCGATTAATCTTCGCCCTTTTTAAGATACTTCTCGTAAAGTTTCGCCTCTTTTAAAAACGCGTAAAATGCGTTAATGTTTGCCGTGATAAATCCCTTGCGCCCGTCAAAAAGCGATCTTCGCAAAATGTATGATTTAAAAAATGCAAACGGATAGATCAGCAAAAGCTTCGCAAGGCTCGGCTTTTTGCCCTTCTCAAAATCCCCCTGCGCGCGTAGCGTAGAGTAGTTGTTGTTTTTCATAACGAGCTCTGCGATCGGCTTTTCGCTAAAGTGATTAATGCAAAATTTGCTCTTTTTCACCGCGCCTTTTATGATCGAAATTTGCGCGTGCACCCCCATATTTTTATACTCGCCGCACTCCTTGCGAAAGAAGCGGATGTGGGTATTTTTGCGCACGAGATCGGAGCACTTGCGCCCGAGCGAGTATTCATGAAATTTAATATCCAGCGCCGAGTAATCGCTCTGGCCCATAAACTCCTCTATCTCGCCCTTTAGCTCAGGACTTACCTCCTCGTCGCCGTCGAGATTGAGCACCCATTCGTTGCTACATAGCGAAAACGCATAGTTTTTCTGCACCCCCTCGCCCTGCCAGTCGTGGTGGTAAATTTTATCGGTAAATTTACGCGCGATTTGCAGCGTGGCATCGGTGCTGCCGCTATCGACGATTATGATCTCGGCAAAATCCGCCACGCTACGCAGCATACGCTCGATGTGACGCTCCTCATTCATCACTATCGCATAAACGGACGCTTTAATCATAGTTTGTTCCTTATCCTCGTAAATTTCAGCCAAAAATCAAAAAACCCCTCCGTGCCCAAAATGCCGATACGCTTTACGGCGTATTTGTCGTCGCCCGCCTCGTAAAGTCCGCGCTTGACGACCACCGCGCCTTTAAAATTTGATCTGGCGATATTTAAAATTTCGTCGTTAAATTTACCGTACGGGTAGGCAAACACCTCGCAAGGCTGTCCGCAAATACTTGCTACGCGAGCTTTGGATGCGATGATCTCATCTGCGGCAAGCTGTGGATCGCTCGCGTAGGTAAGGTCTAAATTTACGTGGTGCATCGTATGCGCGCCAAACTCCACCAGCCCGCTTGCTTGCATTTTTAAAATTTGCTCCTCGCTTAGCATCCGCGCTAGATGAGCGGTGTTGGCGCGCTCCCAGTCGTTTTGCACGGCGTCCGGCACCAAAAATATGCTCGCTTTGAAATCGTATTTTTTCAAAATTTCAAAGGCGTCGGTAAAATTATTTTCAAACCCGTCATCGAATGTGATGCAAACCGCCTTTTTAGGCAGCCGCTCTAGCGCGATAAGCTCGCTAAGCTTAAAGCTTTTAAAGCCGTTTTTTGCAAGCCACGCGATCTGTCTTTCAAAATCCGCAGGTCTTAGCCGCCATTTGTCGAATTTATCGCCCTTGTGCTCCTCTACGCTATGATACATCAGCACCCGCGCCTTATGCCAGCCCTGCGGGATCCGCCACCAGTTATACCGCAGCGAAACGCCCGCTACGGCGGCAAAGATCAGAAAGGCTACAAAATAGGTCATAGCAAGCTCTTGTAAGCTTTGATGTATTGATTTACAACGTTAGACAGATCGAATTCTCCTTTGCATTTTTCCTTTACTTTAGAAAAAATCGCCTTAAATTCTTCATAATTCTCATATACTTCGTTTAGTTTACGCCGTAGTGACAAAATATCTCTTTCAAACAGCAGCTCTTTGGGTAAAATTTCGGTGCAAATACCCACTGCAGTAGAGATTAAAAGCGGCGAATAATATACGCCATCGATTGCCGTTAACCCATAAGCCTCAAATGCAGACGCAATGATTTGTAGATTACAAGCACTTAAATAATCTTGCAAATGATCCGTAAAGCCTGCAATATTTATCTTTTCTTCCAAGCCTAATTCTTTTATTAAATCCTTTAAATTCTCCTCTTCTTCACCACTACCGAATATTGTGCATTCAAAGTCAAAATTTACATCCGCCAAAGCCTTTATTATTATATCCATACCCTTGGGCGCAGATAACCTGGCGGCTGAAATGATACTAAATTTATTACTTCTATATTCTCCCTCCTTTGGTTTTTTATATGCCATCGCATTTTTGATGATTATGGAGTTTGTAGGCAAAATTTCTTTCGTATCCTCTAACACCGCCACGCATAGATCAGCTAGTTTATAATTTTTCTTCACCTGCAAAGTATGCTTCGTAGCCACCACTCCGATTCTCCTAGAGCCTAAAAATCGTGCTAAATTCCGTGCGCGATACATTATTTCAATTTCTTTTGTATTGTGACAATGAATTATGTCTGGTGAAATTTTAATTAAAAGCTGTGCTGTCTGTAGTAAAAATAATGGATTATATCTATTATGCCCGAAATTAAATTTGATTAAATTTACGCGTTCACTCAAATATGGTGCAATCTTTTCGTCGCTTAGCAAAAATACCTCATTAGTTTTTGCCATTTCATTACACAGATCGACGCAGACTTTCTCTGTTCCAGCGAACTGCTTCCATTGTAGCGTATGTAGAATTTTCATATCGCTCGCCCTTTCTTATAAATAAACTCGCGCCATTCGTAAGGCTCGCTGTAAAAATCGCTCCGATCGCTTTTATCCTTTTCGCCACGGCCGTTGCGATATTTGCCGTCTCCGTAAATTTCATCGCAAATTTTGGCACCAATTTTATCATCCTTACCATTGTCTTCGCAACCTACTGCGTGAGCCTCGTCATTAAATTTTAGTTTTTCATCGCCCTTTTTACCGTAAATTTTTCCGCCTTCGCTACAGCTATCATATCTCTCTCCAAGCTCGCCACCAACTTTACTGCAGTCGTCGCTATCCGCATTTTTTAAATCCGTGTCGAAGCTCTCTTCAAAGATCGTCTCAAGCATAAATTTTGCCACTCGGGCGGCATTTGCGATCCTTAGCGTCTTGGCTCTGCCGCACTGCGCAATGTGCGCGTATTCGCCGCTAGTAAGAAGGCATTTTATCTTTGAAAAGCAATCCGCAGGATCATCAAAATAAACTATCTCCGAGCCATCCTCGTAAAGCCGTTCAAACCCCGCGATCTTGGGGCTAAAAGTGCAGACGCCACAGCCCAAAAACTGTGCCATGCGGTCGCTCGCGCCGAGCAATTTATGAGCACGCGCGCACTCAAGCTCGTCGTCGCGATTAAAATTTATCGCGATCTTCGCAGCCGCGATCTCGCGATGAAATTTATCGCCGAATACGGCAGGTGCGCCGAGGCTTGCAAAAATTTTAAGCCTAAGCCCCTCTTTTTCGCAAAAATCGCGCAGCAAAAGCGCAAATTTATACCTCACGTCCTCTTGATAATCGCGCGCTATGTAGATCACGTCGGTCGTTTTAGCAGCGTCTAGGCGTCTATCAAACGCCGCGTCGGAGATGTTTGGAAAAAAAGCGAATTTCGCACCGTATCTTGCAGAAAGATCACGCAGCTTCAGCGCATTCGCCCAAAAAAACACGTCGATGAAGCTTAATTTTTCGAAAAATTCCCGTTTTTCTTGTAGATGATCGACGTACCAGATCGCGATTTTGATCTTAGGAAGTGCCGATTTTATCGCCCGCAGCGTGCCAAGACTGATCTTTTCGCCTTTGCCGATTAAAAGCAGATCGGCGCCGATATTTTCGCAGGTACGCACGAGCTTGGCGTTCATCTTCTCTAACCCGCTGTTTTTCAGCCCGCAAAAGCGCAAGCTCCGCTCCCAATCGCGGTAGCTAAAATCATAGACGAAGTGCCCGCCGCGAACGAGTCCGTGGCTGATCTTGCGCTCCATGCCGTAGAAAAAACTACCGTCGTCGTATTCGTTGAAAATGCCGCAATGCACGATTTTTAGACTTTTATTTCTCTCTTTTGACACGGCTATTTATTTCTCATACTATTGCTATTGTTATTTATTCGGCTTGCATACAGCAGGGCAGAAAAAACTGCTATATAGCTCAAAATAGGTTTATTTACAAATGGAGAATGATCAAATTGAAAAATTACTAAAAAATATATAAAAATAGTAGAAATTTTGAATTCTTTATAGCAAAACGAACTATAAATATTATAAACTATGCCTAAAAAATAAAATATCGCACCAAAAAATCCGGTATAAAGTATAATCTCTAAAATCATATTATGAGCCATGCTATAGCTTGGATCGATGCGAATAGCTCTTTCCGGAAGATTTAAAAATACATCTATCCCCCAACCAAATATAGGTTTTTGCATTATCATATCAATGCTATATTTCCAGATAGCATATCTTCCCGATGAATTTCCTTGGATTAGATCACCGAACCTTTCTGATAGGCTTTCTATATTTAGTAATACAACCAATACAAGAAATGCTAGTGTGACAAATATTAATATTAAATTTTTATTTCGCTTAAAATTCACAATGCAATAGAATAAAGTAGCAAAAAAAGCAGCTACCCATGAGGAACGAGAAAACGTAAATATAGTAAAAATAGATAAAATTGCGCAAAACACCAATTTAGCAATAGGCTTTTCTATAAAAATAAATGAAAAAATAAAAGCAAATCCCATAAACATTCCATAGACATTACGACTTATAAAGCCCCCTGTAAAACCACCTTGTACTTTATCTAAAAACGCATTATTACTATCTGTGGCGTTACAAATTCCGGTAACAATAAGCAGAGCAAACGAGATGACTATAAAAATTATAAACTCGGTAATATTAAATGCTTTAATAACATAAAAGTAATAAAGAGCTAAAAATAAAATACCGTATCGGAACGTAAACAAAATTGATGTCTCCCAACTTCTACTATTTAAGTATTCCGGATTAATAAAGTTAGATATGAATTGAGCTACAACTATGCCTATAAACGAAATCAGCAAAATATTAATATCCTTTAATAAATCAGATATTATATTAAAATTCTTTTTATATATAATATGACATAAAAATATTACATCTAAACCTACCCATGACACTTGGTAGAAAGCATTTTTAAAAGGTATAGAAATCAATAACATTGCCATAAAGAATTTTATGGATATCGTGATAACATCATATTTTAAATCGACCGATTTAATTCTAAAATTATTTAATTTCATAACTGGTATAACCCCTAATTTTTAAATTTCAATCAAGTTCTTCATAATATTTTTTAAGAAAAGTAATATAATTTTGCAATCTTAAAATATCTCTAAATCCAACATGTTTTTTACAAAAATCCCCAACAAATTTTTCATATTCTGTATAAATTTCATAAATTTTATCACTTAAATTTTCGACATTGTATAAAAATTCTTCATCTAGAATCTCTGGAATTCCGCCCACGCGGGTAGATATCAGCACGGGCGAATAAAAAATACCTTCGATCAAAATCACCGGAAAGCCCTCCTTGCGCGAGCTGATCACGTGCAGGTGCGACGCGGCAAGAGTTGCCGCAACGTCATCGCAAAAGCCGCATAGCCGCACGCGGTCCTGCAAATTTAGCGAATCGATTAAATTTTGCAAATTTTGCCTCTCGCCGCCCTGACCGTAAATTTTAAGCTCGAAATCAAATTTCAGCTCGCTTGCGGCGCGGATCAAAAGATCAAAACCCTTGATCTTATCGAGCCTGCCGACCGCGACGATGCTAAATTTAAAATTTTCCGCCGCTGCGTTTGCGCCCTGTTGCGATACGAATACGCTGCCGGTCTTATTTTGCGATGCGTCCGCATCCAAAGGCGTATTTTGCGACGCAAACACAATGCCAGTCATATTTTGCGACGCGAACGTGCCGCCAGCCGAGTCGCCGCACGCATCCTTTGTTTCCTTGAGCGCTTCGTTTGCAGCGCCCTCCGCGTCCTTGCAGCGCGCGAGAATTTCATGATTTACAAACTCCCGCCGCGGCTCTATGCCGAAATATATCACCTTCGCGGCGTGATTTATCGTGGTTGCGACCTTGCGAGAGGCTGCGATGACGTTTCGCACGCGATCGAAAACGGGCGCCTTGCGATCGTTGTGTTTGGTCGCAACGAGCTTAAGATTTAAAAATTTTTCAATTACAAAGCCAATCTGTGCGGCTTTGGCACCGTGCGAATGTAAAATTTCAAATCCGCCCGAGCGTAAAAACCGATAAATTTCAGCGAACAAAAACGGATTGTAGCGCTTGTCGCGGCTTTTGTACTGGTAAATTTGCACGCGAGCATCCAGACGCTGCAAAAACTCGCATCTATCGGGCACGATGAGCGCCGCCTGCTCGCTTTTGCAAAGCTCATTTAGCGAGTCGATCACGATCTTTTCGACGCCGCCGTAAAATCTGGAGCAGCAAAGATAGGCGATTTTCATCTATTTCTGCCCTTCTTCATCTTCAAAATGAAGCTAAAAAGCCCCTGCCTGCCGCTAACCATGATACGCGGAATTTCAAAATTTGAGTAGTGAGGGCGCAACACGTCGTTTTGCGTCGTAACGGCGCAGCTAAAGCCCGCCTCGCGCGCGCAGCGCACGCTAATCTCGTCGTAAAAGCCGAACGGATAGGCAAAGGCGCTGCAAGAAATGTCAAATTTCGCCTCTATTTCGCGCTTTGATTCGCTCATCTGACGCAGCTGCTCTGCCGCACCCAAGCTAGGCAAGTTTGCGTGATCGAGCGTATGCGAGCCGATCTCGATGAGGCCGCTTCGCAAAAGCTCGCGGACCTCCTCGTTGCTTAACATCTCCTCGCGATTTAGCTCGTCGCTTGATTTTTTCAGATCCTTATCGGTCGCCCAATTCCCCTCAAAGCGCCGGTTCACGATGAAAATCGTCGCCTTAAAGCCGTATTTTTGCAAAAGAGGCAGGGCGCCCGTAAGATTATCGCGATACCCGTCGTCGAAGGTAATACAAACCGCCTTTGCGGGCTTTTTATCCAAGCTTGCAAGCTCGCTTAGAGTGTAGCTCGTAAAGCCGTTTCGCTTCAGCCACGCAAGCTGTTTTTCAAACGCGGCGGGGGTTACGCGTAGGCGGTTAAATTTAGAGGCATGCTTTGGCAGATGCTCGCGGATCATATGATACATCAGCACGCGCGGATACTCGTAAGGCAGATCCTTCGCCCACCACGCAAAGCGCAGGCAAAACCACGCAAAAAGCGCCGCAAAAGCCAAAACCGCCGCGTAGATCATCGCTCGATCCTCATGCGATAGGCCAAAAAGCTTAGTATCGTAGCCAGGCTTAGCGCTTCTTTCGACAGATACGCGCCGTGGTCGAACTGGCAATCTATCAAAAGATATATCAGAAGCGTGAGAACCCCAAATTGCTTGCTTTGAATGCACTCCTTAAAAACGCTAAATAGGATCAAGCCGTAGAAGATGAGCCCGAGCGCGCCGCTATAAAGTAAAATTTCTAAAAATAGATTGTGCGGCGCGTTATATTCAGGATGCTCTAGGACCGGGGAGCCCGGCAAATTTATATATGAGCCCAGCCCGTAGCCCAAGATAGGCTTTTGCTGCGCCATTTCCAAAATATAGCTCCAAATCACGGTCCTGCCTGAAGAATCGCCGCTAAATAGCGCGGCTAGCCTTTGCTCAAACGAGGGCGAAAGCGCAAGCAAAACGGCAAAAAGTGCGATGAAACCCACCGTGAAAAGTAGGTATTTTTTATTTAAACTCTTTAAATTTAGCGCGCCATAAAACACAAGCGCGCAAAACGCGCCAACCCATGCCGCTCTGGAAAATGAAAAGATCATAAAAAACGCGAATAAAAATAAAGCCGCAAATTTAAGCGCCAAAGACCGCCGTATCGCCACCGCGCTAAGGCAGAGCCCAAAGCCCATAAAAAGCCCTAAAATATTGCGGTTCGAAAGCACTCCGCTAAGTCCGCCGCGAGCGGAATTGTTTGAAAAGACGATCGCATCAGGACTACTTACAAACTGATAGATCGCGCTCGCCGATAAAATTCCAAGCCCCACGAACAAAAAAGCAAAAACGGCGTTTTGATCAAAAAATTTAAGCTTGTAAAAATAGCAAAGCGCCAAAAATATTGTGCCGTATCGAAGCACGAAAAATAGCGTGCTCTGCCATGCTTTTTTTGAGATCACGGCCTCGTTTAGGAGGTTTGAAATCGCTAGCGTCGCCACTAAACAGACGAAGCAGATCGCGATAAATCGCGTTTTTTTCAAAATTTTGCTTAGGATTGCGTAGTTTTTAAAATACAATAGATGCGCCAAAAAGAATAAATTTAGCGCCGCAAAGGAGATCTGATAGACCGCGTTTTTAAAAAACAGCGACGCGCACCAAAGAAGCAGCAGCGTTAAAAATGTGATTCTCCAGCCGCTAGGCGCGCCGTTTTCGTAAAAAAATTTTTTCATATTAAACTCTCATAAACCTTTATCGTTTTTTCTACCATCTGCTCTAGGCTGAAGTTTTGCGAAACGTAGCCGTAGCCGTCAAATTTCAGCTCGCGCGCGGGGGCAACCAGCCTCGCCAGCGCCTGTGCGTCGCCCACGTCAAAAAAATAACCGTTTTCGCCCTCTCTTACGATATCCAGCGCGCCGCCGTGGCGGGTCGCGATCACCGGGCAGTTGAGCGCTATCGCCTCAGCCATCGAGCGCCCAAAGCTCTCGGGCTTGCTTGAAGCGCTTACCGTGACCGACGAGAGCGAGTAAATCTCGGCCACCTTGCTCTGCGAACCTGCAAAAATTACGCGCTCGCAGAGACCAAGCCCCTCTACGAGCGATTTTAGCTCGGAAAAATACTCGTCGCGACCCGCTCCCACGCCGCCTACGATCAAAATTTTAAGATTTTGTTCGCTTGCTAAAGCCGCGGCGCGGATCAGGGTTTTGTAATCCTTAATCTGCGTGATACGCCCAACGCCCGAGACGATGAAATCATCCTGCGCAAGGTTAAAATTCTGCCGAAATTCCGCGATAAAGCGCTCGTCTAAATTTTTTGGATTAAATTTTACTAGATCGATACCGCGCGGAATAATAGTGATCTTGGCCGCATCCACGCCGTAGCTTCGCACCACGTGATCGCGCGCATAGCCGCTAGGGCAGATGATCGCGTCCGCATCCGTCATGATTTTACTGTAGAAATTTACAGAATTTATCCCATGCACGGTGCTTACGATCTTTGCATGCGGACGAGCAAATTTAACCAACCACGCCGGCACGCGGGAGCGGACATGCACGATGTCTGGAGAAATTTCGTTTAAAATTTTACGCAGCTTTAAAACGCGCGCCGGAGCGCTTAGGATATTTTTGGAGCAAACGTCGAGCTGTACGTGTACGCCGCCCTCGTTTTCTATCTTTGGCGCCAATTTGCCGCCGTTACTGATAACGAAATTTTCGATGCCGCGCCGCGCAAACTCCCTATTTAGCTCGACTACGCCGCGCTCGACGCCGCCTTCGTTCAGCTCTGGCAGGATTTGCACGACCCTCATAACTCTATCTCCCTAACAAATTCCTTCAGATCGTACTTCGCGGTCTTTTTTAGCGCTTCATCGTAGCGCCTAGCATATCCCGAAGAAACGAGAGAACTTATAAAATCGTCAAATTTATTATGAGCGTCTTTGCGTTTTAAGCTCAAAATGGCTACGCTCGCGCTCCCGCTAGATACGGCCTCGCTTATCATCGAGACGCTATCCTCGCTAATAAAAACCCACTCGCACTGCGCCAAAAAATCGCCGATCGGATTTATGGGCTCGCGGCTATAAATCACGCTGTAATCCCAGCTAAGCTTGGCTAGCGCGCTCTCTGTAGCTCGCGGCGTGCGCGGAGAGGTCGTTAGCGCAAACTCGCAGTCCGCAACCTGCGCCCTTACGGTCTCTACCTGCTTTAAAATTTCATCCCCCATCTCAAAGCAGGAATTCGGTCCGCCGATAATAAATCCGATGGATTTGCGCTGCGGCTGATACAGCCCCTGCGGGCGCGAAAAGCTAAGCGAGACGGGCGAAATTTTAAGGTTCGCGCGCGGCTTTGGGCGATCATGCGCGCCTGCGATGATGACGCTAAAATCCTTGCGGTAGCCTTTCGGATACATTAGTGCTACACTCGGCTTTGCGTATCTGCGCGCGTAAAATTTCAGCGCGTAATAGCTCGTGGAGCCCGCGCCTACAAATAGATCGAAATTTGCGAAATTTAAATTGCGATCTGCTGAGGCATCTAAATTTGCGCTATATGATACGGCATCTGAATTGGTGCCATTCGGCGCGGCGTCTAAATTTACGCTATTTTGCGAGGCGGAGCTATTTAAAGCGGGACTATTTAAATTTGATCCGTTTTTACGGTCCGCCGCCGTGCCACTCCCGCCAAGATCGCACTTAAAAATTTTAAAATAAAGCCCGAAAAAATCAAGCACGTAGGAGCAGAGTTTAAGAAGCTTGTTTGCGTAAGCGATCCTACAAAGGCAAAACTCAAGCCCTTTTAGCTCGCAAAATGCGATGCTTTGGTTCTCGTGCCCCTTGCGGCCGTCGCTTAAGATGAGCGCTTTTCGATACGGATTTTTAGCGGCGGGCGGATTTGCAGCGGAGTTTTCGCTGTTTAAATTTAGAGGTCCGCCGCCTGCGTGCCACGCGCAATCTGAGGCGCCCGCTCTTAAATTTTTATCTCTAAAGCTTTCGCGCCGCAAAGTGTAAGAGGGGCTACCGCAAACCGATATGAAATTTTTGAGGTCCGAATTTTTACAATCTCGCGCGACGACAGCGATCGTCATAGAGCTTTCGCGATTTAAAATTTTACCTTCTCGCGCGGCACTACCTAAATTTACGACGCTTTGCTCTTTTGCAAAAAGGCGCGAGCTCTGCGGAGCGGATAAATTTCTTATGACGCCCTGTTTGCTCTCGCCTCTTGAAATTTGCCGCGCCATCAGTCCATCTTCCATCGTTTGTGTATCCAAAACCACTGCTGCGGCGCGGTTCGCACGACCTCTTCGAAAATGTCGTTGCACTTTTGCGTGATAAACAGCTCGGCTTCGTCCTTATTTAGCCCTTCAGGTAGCGGCGGGAAATCCTTTATCACGATCTCGTAGCGATCATCCTCTCCGCGGCGCGCAAAAATTGGTATCAGCACGGGGCGAAATTTCAAATAAAGCGACGCGATAGTCTTCGTGGTGTAGCACTGTCGTCCAAAAAAGGTCGTAATCAGGCTGTTTTTAGGGCCTGGCTTTTGATCGGGCAGAATGCCTACGTTGCGTCCTTGTTTTAGTGCCTGTACGAGCCTGCGCATCGCATCGTCTTTATAAATGAGGTCGTTGCCGTAGCGCTCGCGAAAGGGCACCACGAGCCGCTCCTCGATCAACTCATTATCGCTGCGACGCCCGACTACCGAGACGGGAAAGCCATTGGCACCGAAAAAATTAGCTAAAATTTCCCAATTTCCAAAATGCGCGGTAAAAAATAAAATCCCGTGCGGATTATCACCTTTTAGCTCTCGGACGCGCTCTAGCGCCTGCTCGCCGTTTGAAATCAGATCATCAAATTTTAGTCTACCATTATAAAATAAAAGCGTGTCGGTAAGCGTCCTAGCGATACTGCGAAAATTCTCGATCGCAAGAGCGTGAAGCTCACTTTCGCTTTTTTGCGGATAGGCGGCGCGAAGGTTGTCTTGTGCGACTTTAACGCGCCTGCTAAGCTTCCACGATGCAAAAAGTGCGAGCTTATCGAAAAATGCGAATATGAAGCTTTTCGGCGCGAATTTTGCAAATTTTATCAGACCCAGCGCCAAAAAATATTGGATTTTTTCCTTCATAAAGACCTCATTTTAAATGCGAGATTATATTGAATTTTGGCTAATTAGTAGCTAAAACGCTATTTGCCGAGGCAAAAATTGCTAAACATTTCGTCTAGAATCTCGTCTCGCTCAAATGGACGCGAAATACGTGCAATCGCCTCAATCGCGCGATTTATCTCAAATGCAAAAAGCTCAAGCTCGCCACAAGCTAGACGCTCGCTCGCATTTTTAAGAGCGGTAAGCGCGCTCTCGCAAGATAGAATTTGCCGCTCATTGCTTAGCATAAGACCATCGAAATTTTGAGAATTTAAGTAGCTCTGCAGCGCGGTTAAAATTTTGTCCACGCCCTCGTTTGCAGAAATTTCAAGCGGCGCAAAAATGGAATTTGTTTGGGTAGTTTGCCTAACGGAATTTATTGCAGAGCTATTAGGCGCGATGGAATTTGCAGAATTTTGTTTGGAATCATCTTGAGTAAAATTCTCCGCAGCACAGCTTGTAGTAGAGCGCTCGGTATTTGGCGATGATAGTCCCGCTTTTGCGGCGGAATTCTGTTCCATCAGATTTATGGAATTCGCAAGAGCTATTTGGCTTGTAAGCACGGAATTTGTGGAAGTAGAATTTTGCGCGCTTAAGTCACGCTTTAAATTTTTAGCTTTTAAATTCTGCGCGCAGGAATTTAAAGAAGCGTCGCAGGTCCGACTTTGCTTTAAATTTTCGGCTGTGAAATTCTCCGGTATGGGATTTTTGACTGCGAAATTGTTTGCAGAAAAAGCCTCTAAATCCTCGCCAAGATCCTCCGCGCTAGGATGAAATTTACGCGGCAAGTCGCATTTATTTAAAACGTAGATGATTTTTTTGCCTTTTTGTTCGCGCAATATTTTTAGGATCTGCGCGTCCTCAGCATCCCATTCGCGACTTGCGTCAAACACCGCCAAAATCACGTCTGCCTCGCTTGCAGCGCGAAGCGAATATGAAATGCCGATACTTTCGAGCTTTGAGCCGCTGTGTCTGATACCTGCAGTATCGACTATACGGATTAGATGAGTGCCTATCTGCAGGCTTTCTTCGATGAGATCGCGCGTAGTGCCCGCTTCGTCGCTCACGATAGCGCGACTAAAGCTCAGCATAGAGTTCAAAATGCTTGATTTACCGACATTGGGCTTACCCACAATCGCCACCTTAAAGCCCTCGATCAATCCCTTTCGGCTGCGGCTGATGCGAGTGATTTTTTCTAGAGAAGCGATATTTTGGCTAAGCATTTCTTGCGAGTTTTGCAGCACATCAGAAGGCAGATCGTCCTCCGCGTAGTCGATGCAAACCTCGACAAAAGCTAGCGTCTTAACCAGAGCCGCGCGCAGATTTGCGACGAAGTCTGCTAGCTCGCCTCGCAGGCTGCGCGATAAAATTTTAGCCGCACTTTGCGAGCGCGAATTAATCAGATCGCTTATGGCTTCGGCTTTACTAAGATCCATTTTGCCGTTTAAAAACGCTCGCTTACTAAACTCGCCCGGATTTGCTATGCGCGCACCCAGAGCCAGCACGGCATCTAACGCCAAGGACGAAGCCGTAAAGCCGCCGTGGGTCTGCACTTCTACGACATCCTCGCCGGTAAAGCTATGCGGAGCCTTGAAATATATCAAAATCGCCTCGCCGAACGCCTCGCCGAACGCGTCAAAAAGATTTACAAGCGTGGCATAGCGAGGGCGCAAAGAACTGCGATGTGAAAGGCTTAGAGCGATAGATAGCGCTTCCTCGCCTGAAATTCTAACTATACAAATTCCGCCGATGCCGTGAGCCGTAGCGATAGCGGCGATAGTCTCGCTCACGATTAGCTTTTTTCGTCTACGATGACGATTTTGCCGCTACGCGTGGATTTGATGCCCACGAAACGATCCGGATATGCTTGTTTTAGCTTGTCGGCTACGATTTTGATAAATGCGCCATCAAAAGCCTTCGTGACGATACGCTCATTTCCGGAGCGTTCCACGAGCGCATTTACATAAGAATCGATAAATCGTTCTTGATTTTGTAAAAATTCCGCGATTTCAAAAACCACAGCAAGATCATATCTGATGCTGATCCAGTTGTAAATCATATACGAAAGTGCCTTGTAGCGGTGTCCTTCTTTGCCTATCAAAAGCGCGCTATCCTCGCCTTGCAGCTTGATATAGACGGTATTTTCGTCGATTTTGCTAACATCGCTAACTTCGATATTAAACTCGCTTGATCTAAAAAGTGCAGATAGCTTCTCTTTGATATCGGATAAAATTTCATCCGTCACAACGCCCTTTTGCTTTTCTTTGCGATGTTTAGAATGCGTGGCGCGAGGACTTTGAGACTCTGATTTGTCGCCCTGCTTTTTCTCTGCTTTGCCGGTTTTGTTTTGAGAGGCGCTAAATTCCGGATTTTCACTAAATTTTTCCCCTTCGAGAACCGCTTCTATAATGGCATTTTTCTTAAAAAGGCCCAAAAATCCGCCGCTTGGATGCTGCAGCACGCGCACGTTAAGCTGCGTTACCGAGCATCCAAGCTCAGCTGCTGCTTTATTATATGCGTCTTTTAAATTTTCTGCTTCAATTATCATGATTTTTTCTCCGCTATTTGAGCTTGTTTATGCCTAGCAAAGGCTTTATTAATGACGTATTGCTGGATAATGGAGCAGAAGTTATTGACCGTCCAGTATAGCGTAAGACCCGCAGGAAACATTACGAAAAATACCGTAAAAATAAGAGGCAAGAATTTCATCATCTTCTCTTGCATCGGATCGGTAAATGTAGTCGGCGTAATCTTTTGCTGCAAAAACATCAAAATTCCCATCGTAATCGGCAGGATGTAATATGGATCTTTAAGTGACAGATCGTGGATCCACAGCGCCCACTCCGCACCCTTTAGCTCGATCGCATTAAGTAGCACGCGGTAGATCGCGAAAAATACCGGTATCTGAAGCAGTATTGGCAAGCAGCCGCCCATTGGATTGGCGCCGTTTTTCTTATACAGATCCATCATATGCATCTGCAGCTTCTGCTTATCGTCCTTGTATTTCTCCTGAAGCTCCTTCATCTTAGGTGCCAGATCTTTTAGCTTATTCATCGATAGCATTCCCTTGTAACTTAGCGGGAATAAGATTAGGCGGATGATGAGCGTAAGCACTACGATCGACCAACCCCAGTTACCGATATAGCCGTGCAACCAGTTTAGAAATTTAAACATCGGGCGGGCGATGAAGGTAAACCAGCCGTATTCGATAATGTGCGTAAGAGCAGGATTTATCGAGCTTAGCGTCGCGTGATCTTTCGCGCCGATATAGCCTGTAAGACTAAGATCGCCGTCCGAGCTTATGAAAACCTGCGAAATTTTATCTGCGTCAGTCACGGTCACATTCAAGCTTTCTCCGTAAAATAGCGTCGTATAATAACGATCCGAGCTCGCAGCGATATTTGCGCCACTTATTCGCTCGTTTTTATCCACGTCGCCATCTTTAAAAATTTCTACGCTTTCGTTTATAGCCTGCGAGCCCGTAAAAAATGAAGCGATTTTATCTGAAATTCCAGCGTCGCCCGGTTTTCCTACAATGACGCCGTGAACCGTATAGCTATCTACTTCTACGTTCGGGCGCGAGCCAGGGCTGATAAAATAACGCGCATTGCCGCTTAACTTCAGATCCAATTTATAACTACCATTTGGATAAAAGGTAAGAATTTTATTTATGCTAACGGCGCCTAAACTTTGACTTAACGTAACGCTAGCCTCTCCATTTCGTGCGTCAAGCTCGTTAGATGAGGCGCTGTAAGGAGTATCGAAAGCCATCGCATTCAACGCCGCGTCCTCGAAGCGCATCTCAAGCGGTTTAGAATGTGATTTAGGATCGATCAAATTTATCGCATCGCCGTTTTCGTCACGGAATTTCGCATCGTTTAGTATATACGAGCTTATGCGACCGAGCCCGTCGATCGTAAAATTTGCTTCTTTTCCGACTACGCGTACTAACGGTGCAAAGATGGAATTTGTGGTATTTAAATTCGCTCCCTGCGCGCTCACGCCAGCGGCGGTAGTTTGCGGAGCGGACTTGGCGGCATTTTTTTGCGCGATTTGCGCCGCGGTTGCGTTTGCCTCCATAGCGGCGCGAATTTTTGATAAATAAAAATGATCGTAAGCTACGAAAAATATGAGCGCAATTGCTATTGCGATAGCAAGGCGCTTTGATTGAGGAAGTTTATCTAGCACTATTTTCTCCTAGTCGTATGACGTAATATCTATTTTTTTTATATGGTATAAACCAAAGCTTAAATTTCTCCGCGCGCGCGTTAAAGCCGCCTTCGCAGGTTTTTGAAAATACGCAAAATTTGAAATTTCGCGCGATTATCGGATAATCTATGCCGCCGCTAAAGAGCGGATTGCATCTTAAAATTCTAGCCGTTACGGCGCAGAGCGCGCCAAAGACGCCGTTAAACTTAAACTCATAAAGCGCGTATTCCGAACAGCTCGGATAATAACGGCAACAGCGCGGTAGCAAAGGCGAAATAAATTTTCGATAAAACCCGATCGCGGCTATAAAAAATCTCTTCATTTTACTGCGCCGATCTTTTTAAACGCCCATTTTAAATTTCGCTCAATGTCTTCAAAGCTCATATCTATGATCCGCTTTTTTGCGATTAATATAAAAATTCCGCTAACAATGGCGTCTTTTTGATTATAAAATGCGGCGCGCAAACGTCTTTTAGCGTAATTTCGCGTAACTGAATTGCCTATTTTTTTACTGGCGACTGCGCTAAATTTACGCTCTTCGCTAGCTAAAAAATACACGACAGCGCATTCGCAATGCCACTTTGCCGCACTTTTATAAACCTCCGAAAAAACCCTGCTATCGCTTATCGCAGCAAATTCGCCTACGCAGCCAATCTTCTTCTGCCTTTAGCGCGTCTTGCACTTAAAACTCTGCGACCGTTTTTTGTTTTCATACGGACGCGAAAGCCGTGAGTGCGCTTTTTAGGGGTATTGTGAGGTTGGTACGTTCTTTTCATAACTGTTCCTTTAAGAAAATGTAAAGCGGAGATTTTATAGAAACTTTACTTAAAAACCGATAAACAAAAGCAGCCCTAGCGCCGATAAGCGTCGCCTTGCAGCTTTTTACGGCGCAGTTTTAAGTCCTTCTCATTTTTATTGTTTCGCTCCTTGATATCTTGCATCGGCTGTTTTTTCATCGAAAAATCATCGTGGTCGCCTAGGCCTTTTGATTCACGTTGCAAATTATTTTGCAGGCTTTGCCTATCTAGTTCATTTTTTTGACGATTTAGCAGAATTTCACTATGGTTTTTCTCAAATTCTGATTGTTTATCGTTCGCAACGTAAGCGCTGGCGCTAAGGCTTACTGCACCATCTTGCGCACTTAGTACCATAGAATCAGCAAATATCGCGCCACAAAGCAGCCAAAATATCAAAGCCTTTTTCATTTGCGTTTAAATTTACCTGCCATCGCGCGATAGATCGCCGCCTCGTTTTGAAGCGTCAAATATCTTTGATTTAGCTCGTTTATCTTGGCATTTACGGCGTCGGTGCGGGCTTCTAGCATATCCTTCAGCTCACTTGAGCCAGCTTCGTATTTCGCGGCGTAAAGATCGGCAATACGCGCCTTTTCGTCATAAGCGGCACTTAAATTTTTAAGGCTAGCCAGATTGATCTGATAAATTCTATATAAATTTAGCACCTCATTCGTAGCGTTAGAGAGCGTCTGTTCGTAATTTACGACGTTTTTACGAAAAGCGATCTCCGAAATTTTAAGGCGGTTTTCAACCCTCGCATAATCCAAAAACGGCAGACTTATGCTTACGTTGCCACTTAAAAAATTTAGCTTGAAGCTATCATTAGCGCTCACGCCTTGCCCATTAGTAAGCCCTGCACCTAAATTTACGCTAGGAAAAAAATTTAACTTAGCGGTCTGTTCGTCGTAAAAACTGGAATTTAACCTAGCGATCGCGGCTCTAATGTCGGGGCGGTTAGCAAGCGCCGTGTAAGGCACATTTAGATCAACGCCTTGGAATTCTATGGAATTTATCGAATCTGTGTTATCATCAAATTGCAAGCTGGAGGAGATGAGATTTCTCATATATTTATGATTATCCTCAATATTTTTTTGAATGCTTAATACCTTGTTTTCAAGCCCTAGAATAGAATTTTGAATCTGCCTGTAATCTAGCTGTTCGGACTTGCCGTAATCATATTTTGCCTTGATTATCTTTTCGATCTCTCGGTAATCGCTTAAATTCTGTTTTGTCCATTTTAGGGAATCGTTTAAATAAAGCATTTCGAAGTAGCCGCTTACGACAGAATTTATAAGAGTCAGGCGAGTATTTTCAAGGTCAAACTCGCTGGCTTTAGCGTTCCAGCCCTCGGCATTTACCGCCGAGCGGATCTTGCCGAAAAGATCAAGCTCATAGCTTACGTTAAAACCAGAGCTATAGGTTTTGTTCCAATTCGAGCCGGTGCTTATGTCGCGATTAGCGCCCGCACTCCACGAGCTACTTAGCGTAGGAAAAAGATCAGCCCTGCTTAGCCCTAAATTTGCATAAGCACTCTCAACGTTTAAAGCCGCTGTTTTTAGATCGTAGTTATTCGCAAGGGCTTGATCTACAAGCTTATTTAGATATGATTCGCCATATTTTTTATACCACAGCGTATCGATTTCATAGCTTGCATTTTCGTCCTTGAAATGCTCTACAGGTTTAAATTCGACCTCACTTTGATTTGAGGCACAACCGCCGATAAAAACAGCTAAAACGCCGCTTAAAATTACTTTGGAATTTATCATTTTCTCTCCTTGATTATTCTTGTGCTAAAGCATCTATCGGATTTAATCTGCTGGCGTTTCTTGCCGGCAGATAGCCGAAAATTATACCGATCGCGGACGACGCTGCAAAGGCGATCACGAAAGGCGCGGTAGTAAATTTCATCGCAAAATCTGGGCTTATGGTATTAAATGCAAATCCAAGCGCCAAAGCGATTAAAATTCCTAAAGCTCCGCCCAGCGAGCAAAGCAAGATCGCCTCTATCAAAAACTGCTGCAAAATGTTGGATTGCTTCGCGCCGATCGCCATCCTGATGCCGATCTCGCGCGTGCGCTCGGTGACGCTTACGAGCATGATATTCATCACGCCGATGCCGCCGACGACGAGCGAGATAACCGCAATCGATGAGATCAAAATCGTCATCGTGCCGGTAGTGCTTTGTATTGTTTGTTTGATAGTATCTGCGTTCATCGTATGAAAATCCCGCGAGCCGTGTCTTTGGATAAGTAGCTGAGTTAGGCTCTCTTCGGCCACTTGAGTATTGACATCGTCTTTTATTTTGATGGTGATAGAGCTGATTTTTCGATTGCCCGTGATTTTATTCATCACAGTTGAGTACGGCGCGTAAATTCTTAAATTTTCGTTGCTTCCGAAGGCGTTTTTATCCTTGCCCGAAACTCCTATGATCTTAAGTGGCTTACCCGAAAATAAAATCGTCTTGCCGATAGGATCGGTGTTTTTGAAAAATGTTTTTTTGGTGTTGGGATCGATAATCGCGACAGAGGCAGAATTTTTAATATCATCGTCGCTAAAATTTCTACCATCTTCTATATCTATGCCATTAACCGCCAAAGAATTCACGCCACCACCGCGCAGTTGAGCCTTGGAGCTTAAATTCGCATAGGTTGCCGTACCGCTTGCAGAAGCATTTGGTGTAGCGTAATCGACGTAGGGCTGGCGCGCCAAAACTTTAGAATCGCTTATCGTAAGGGTGCTCACGAAGCCCGCCCGCACATCGCCGAAATTTTTGCCGGGATAGATATTTATCGTATTGGTGCCGATAGCGCGGATCTGAGATATGATTCTTTCTTGTGAGCCGTTACCGAGGGCAACGACGCAGATAACCGAGGCGATGCCGATGATGATACCAAGCATCGTCAAAATCGATCTTAGTTTATGCGAAAATATCGCGCTAATCGACATTTTAAAGCTCTCTATGAGTTGATCTTTGCAAAATATAAAGGAATTTTTCGTTTTAATCTCCTCTTTTTTGCGCTCAAAAACCCGTTCCGCCTTTCTTTTATCGCTTAAAATTCTGCCGTCTTTGATCTCGATGATACGATCCGCAAATTCCGCGATATGCGCATCGTGCGTAACTATGATGATGGTGTGACCCTCTTTGTGCAGCGCCGTTAAAATTTGCATCACCGTCTCGCCGCTTTTGCTATCAAGCGCGCCGGTAGGCTCATCCGCCAAAATCACTTCGCCGCCGTTTATCAGAGCGCGGGCGATACTTACGCGCTGCTGTTGCCCGCCGCTAAGCTTGCTCGGTAAATTTTTGGTGCGATCGCCAAGCTCCAGCTTATCCAAAAGCTCCACCGCTCGTTTCGTCCGTTCGCTCGCCCCTACGCCCGCATACACCGCAGGCAGCGAGACGTTTGCGGTAGCATCCATCGTGGCGATGAGATTGTATTTTTGAAAGACGAAGCCGAATTTTTTGCTTCTAAGCGCCGCAAGCTCATCGCCGCTTAAATTCGCGGTCTCGCGACCATCGATCTTGTAGCTTCCGCTGCTTGGCGTATCGATGCAGCCGATTATATTCATCAGCGTCGATTTTCCGCTTCCGGATTGCCCGATTATCGATATAAACTCGCCCGCTTCGATATTTAAACTTACGTCCTTTAGTACGTGGATTTCGTTATCGCCGAGAATGAATTTTTTGTTTATATCTTTAAGCTCTAGCATCTTTACACCATAAAATTTTAACTAAAACACCATCGGAGGCCCGTCCATATTTAACGGCGCGGCTTTTCCGTCGGCGATGAGTACCTCATCTTTTTCATCAAGCCCGCTTAAAATTTCGGTATTCAGATCGTCGCTGATGCCCGTTTTTACGTATCGCTGCTCGGGCTCTTTGCCGTTAAGCACCGTGACGTAATCGCCTCCCCCGTCGCGCTTAATGACGGAGGTAGGCAGGTAGCTCGTATTATTCGCTTCGCTTACAATTATGTTATTTTCGGTCGTCATTCCGATCTTTAAAAAATCGTTTTCGTTATCCACGAGCATCTTTGCGTAAAAATAGATCGCGCTGTCGCTGCTGCTCGAAGAATAGGACGAACCGCTAGAGGTTTTATCGTACGTCCCGTCGCTAAGCGTGGTAAGACCCGGATCGATCTTGTAAATTTTAGCCTTTTTGATATTATCCAGATCCGATAGTATGGAGTATTCTACGTCCATTCCAACCTTTACTTTGGATATATCACCCTCTGCTATCTGCATCTTGATCTCCATCTTGCTTAGATCGGCGATCTTTACGATCGTAGGCGTAGTTTGGTTGGAATTTACCGTCTTGCCCTCCTCTACCGGCATCGAAACGATCGTGCCGCTTATCGGAGCCGTGATTTTGGTGTAGCCGAAATTCGTCTCCGCGGTGCTTAGCTGAAGTTTGGTCTGCTCGATCTGCGCCTCGATCTGCTTCTGCTCGGCCTCTTTTAAAGCGGCGCTATTTTTGGCGTTTTCCACAGCCTCTTTGGAAGCGGCGTTTCTTTTATACAGCTCAAGCTCGCGGTTATACTGCGTTTTGGCGTTTGCCGCGGCGATCTTTGCCGAAGCTAAATTTGCTTCGTGGATTAGAAGCTGCGCCTTTTGCTGCGCGATCTCGTTTTCTTGAGTGACCGAGTCGATCTGTGCGATCATATCGCCCTTTTGAACCTTATCGCCTACTTTGACGTAGAGCTTTTTGATCTGACCGCTTACCTGCGCGCCCACGTCTACCAAATCCCTGGCGTAAACCTCCCCCGCAGCCGTCACCGTGCCTCTAATATCACCCTTTTCAAGCTTTGTGGTAAGGGCTTTCGGCGCCTCTTCTTGCTTAAAAAATTTACCGTATAAGAAATATATCGCAATAAAGATAAGTACGATAGAGACGATAAATTTCAAGGTTTTTTTCATTTTGCCAACTTCAAATAAAATAAGGGCTAATTCTAATGTAAAAATATAAAATTTTAGTTAAATACTAAATTCTTTGCTCGCGCAGGGCGTAAAATTTCATAATCTTTTTATGTAAAATTAGCGAAACATAAATCAGCGCCGAGCCCACAAGTAGGCGCGCCAGATCGGCATCCTTTTGCCAAAATACCAAATTTACGACGATCGCTGCGGGGATGAGCGCGTTATTCATAATCGCAAGCACGCCGCTATCGACTTCGCACGCGCCTTTGTTCCACAAAAAATACCCTAAAGCGCTGGCTACCGTGCCCAGATACACGATCACTGCGCCTTGCGAGAAGCTGGGATTAAATTTAGAAAAATCCCCAAGCACGATCGCGGCAATCGCCGTAACCGCGGTAGCTCCGACGAAAAAATAGCCGAAAAGCTCCTTCTGCTCGCTAAAACCGTGGCGCTCCAGCATAAATTTATACGCGCTCTGCCCGAGCCCGAAGCATAAATTTGCGCCTTGTACGAGCAAAAAGCCCGTCAAAAACTCGGAATTTATCGCGCCGAATTTGATCACCAAAGCCCCAAGCACCGCGACTGCGACGCTGAAAAGATATAGCGCGCGAAATCTAAGCTTAAGCGCATCGTAAAGTAGCGTCACGTAAAACGGAGTAAATATCGTAAAAAGCGCCACCTCATAGACCTTCAAATACGCAAAGCTGCGGTAGTAGAAGATATACATCACGCCGATCTGTACGGCGCCCACGGCACAAATTTTAAGCGCCAGGGCGGGATTTACGCCGCGAAATTTCATAAACGGCAAAAAACAAATTAGCGCCAATGATACGCGCGAAAATGCCAAATACGCGCTGTCTATGCCGCGCAAAAACTCGCCTATCAGCGAGAAACTAAAAGCCCAAATACAAGTAACCAAAATCAGTTTTTTCAAAACGTCCGCCTAAGCTTTAAAATTTAGGCGGAATTTTATAAAATTTTAGTTGAATTTGGGATTTAAATTTCGCCCGCGCGGCATAAATTTAGGTTTTTATTTATTTTAAATGTGTTAAAATTATCCGATTTTTGAAATTTAAGGGTAAAAATGAACGACGTTTCGGTTATAGTTCTTGCCGCAGGACTCGGCACTCGGATGAAGTCGCAAAAAGCTAAAGTTCTTTTCGAGCTTTGCGGCGAGCCGATGATAATCCACATCTTAAAGAAAGCTTACGAAATTTCAAACGACGTGAGCGTGATTTTACACTATCAATTCGACGAGGTTAAAAGCGCGGTTCTAGCGCAGTTCCCAAACGCTAAAATTTACAAACAAGATCACGAGCATTTCCCCGGCACTGCGGGCGGACTAAAAGAGGTCGAAATCAGCGGAGCCAAAACGCTCATAATCTGCGGCGATATGCCTTTGGTAAAAAGCGCCGAGCTTCGCAAACTCTGCGAGGGGGACGCGGAAGTAAATTTAAGCGTTTTTAGCGCACGCGATCCATTCGGATACGGTCGCGTAATTACTCGCGGCGGCGAAATTTTAAAGATCGTCGAGCAAAAGGACGCAAACGAGGAAGAAAAGGCGGTAAAAGACGCAAACGCCGGCTGCTACTGCTTCAAAAGCGAGGCATTGAAACAAATTCTGCCGCAGATCAAACCAGATAACGCGCAAAAAGAATACTACCTCACGGATGCAATCAAAATCGCCAAAGATATGGGCTTAAAATGCGCCGCCGTGTGGGTGGACGAGCAAAGCTTCATGGGCATAAACGATAAGCTCGCCCTCAGCATCGCCGAAAATTTAATGCAAAACGAGATCAAAGAAAATCTGATGAAGCAAGGCGTTTTGATGCGCCTACCGCAAAGCATCTACATCGATAGCAGAGCGAAATTTATCGGCGAATGCGAGCTGCAAGAAAACGTAAGCATCATCGGTCCTTGCGTGATCGAAAGCTCGCTCATCAAAAGCGGCTGCGTCATCGAAGATAGCGTCGTAAAAAACTCCGACATCGGTCCGATGGCGCATCTGCGCCCAAAATGCGAAGTTATAGGCACTCATATCGGAAATTTCGTCGAGCTTAAAAACGCGAAAGTAAACAAGATCAAGGCGGGGCATTTAAGCTATCTTGGGGATTGCGAGATCGATGAGGGCAGCAATATCGGCTGCGGCACGATTACGTGCAACTACGACGGCAAGAAAAAATACAAAACAATAATCGGCAAAAATGTCTTCATCGGCTCGGATACGCAGCTAGTAGCGCCCGTGCGGATAGCCGACGACGTCATAATCGCTGCGGGCACGACGGTTACGAGCGACGTTCCGAGCGGCGCGCTGGCGATCAGCCGAAGCAAACAAATCAACAAAGATGGGTTTTTCCATAAATTTTTTAGGAGCGAAGATGAGTAAGAAAAAGGTTTTACTGGCGGTTTGCGGGAGTATCAGTTTTTACAAAGCGTTTGAAATTTTATCCGCTCTGAAAAAGTCGAATTTCGACGTCTATGTCGCGCTTAGCGACGGCGTGCAGGAGTTTGTCAGCTACAAGGCATTCGAGGCGCTGTGCGATCACCCCGTGCTTTGCAAAGCCAACGAGAACTGGCAGGCGGGCATCAACCACATCGCTTATTCTAAGGTGGATTTGGTTTTGATCGCGCCTGCAACGGCAAATACAATAAACAAGCTCGCGTGGGGCGTCTGCGACAACGTATTTTTAGAGGTGCTAAACGCGGCTTTTGCCCACGTCAAAGTAGTCATCGCGCCGGCCGCAAATCCCGCGCTACTTGAAAACAACATCACGAAAAACTGCATCGATATGCTAAAAGCGAGCGTCAATGCGTATTTTGTGGATCCGATAGAAAAAACCCTAGCTTGTGGCGATACCGGCAAGGGCGGGCTAGCGAGCACCGAGGCGATCATGCAGACGCTAAAGCGCGCGCTTTACAACGATAAATTTTGGGAGGATAAAACCGTCATCATCACCGGAGGCGCGACGATCGAAAAGATCGATAGCGTGCGCGGCATTACGAATTTCTCCAGCGGTAAAACCTCCAAAGCGATTGCCGACGCGCTGTTTTATCTGGGTGCAGACGTGACGCTGATCTCTAGCAACGAATATGAAAATTTACCGTACAAGCTCGTTAAATTTGAAAGCACTATCGGGCTAAAATCGGCGCTTGACAGCACAAAATTCCCCGACGGCGCATATTTGATAATGGCTGCCGCGGTAAGCGATTATTCGCCGAAAGTGCGCTATAAAGACAAAGTGAAAAAAGCGGAGATCGGCGAAATTTGGAATTTACGCCTGGGCGAAAACGAGGATATCTTAAGCTCCGTGCGCGGAAATATCAAAAAAGTGGGCTTTAAACTCGAAACCGACCGCGAAAACGCCGTCGGCGAGGCCAAACGCATGCTTAACGAAAAGCATCTCGACGCCGTCTGCCTAAACGTGCTGGACGACATCATTAGGCTCGGCGGCGACGTCCTTAAGGTCACCTTTATCACGAAAAACGATCAGGTCGTAATCGACACCGCGCCGAAGGACGAAGTCGCCCTAAAAATCGCGGCTGAGCTGAAAAAAATCTGATCCGTGAATAGCCTAAATCATCTAGCCCTCGTGATGGACGGCAACGGGCGCTGGGCGAAAAAGCGCGGTCTGCTGCGCACCGGCGGGCACGAAGCAGGCGCGGAGGTTGTGGAGCAGATCTGCGAGTTTTGCATCGACGAAGGCATCGCAAACCTCACGCTCTACGCCTTTAGCACCGAAAATTGGAAGCGCCCGAAAAGCGAAGTGGAATTTTTGATGAAACTGCTTCAAAAATTCCTAATTTCGCGCCGCGAAAAATTTACCCAAAACGGGATAAAATTCTATCCGATCGGCGACATATCGGCTTTTGAGGGCGATCTGCGAAGCGAGATCGAATATCTTTCAAATTTAACTCAAAATGGGCGGGCACTAAATTTTAACCTAGCGATCAACTACGGCTCGCGAGACGAGATCGTGCGAGCGTGCGAGCGGCTGCTTGCAAGCGGCGAGCGACTAAGCGAAGCGGGCATCGGCGCGCATCTGGATACCGCGCACAGCGGCGACGTGGATCTGCTGGTGCGTACGGGTGGCGAGCAGCGGCTGTCGAATTTCTTACTCTGGCAGGCAAGCTACGCCGAGCTTGCGTTTACGCCGACGCTGTGGCCGGATTTCACGCGCGAGGAGCTTGCGCGCATAGTGGATGATTTCCGTCGCAAACAACGCCGCTTCGGCGGTCTTTAAGCTGCGGCGCAGTCGCTCTAACGGTCGCTTTAAATTTTAAAATTTTAATTTGCAGAGCCGCATGCAACGCAGTAAATTTTAAAATTTAATCGCGGACGCTCGCGATACCATAGAAATTTTAAAATTTCAGGATTTTAATTTGCAGCGTCATAAAATTTAAAATTTTAACTATGTAAGCGCGCGACGCCATAGAAATTTTAAATTTCGCCCTTTTAAATTTAAAGCCCTAGCGCGAGCCGTGTTGCGCGGCGCGGTAAATTTACGCGGCAGAATTTTAAAATCACGCCGCCCGTTCACGCAAGGACCGAAAGGAAGGCCATGAGCTACTACATACAATGTGGTTGCGGCAAAAAGCTTACCAAAAAGCCGATGAAAACTCTAAGATGCCCAAGATGCGGCAGCGTGTATAAAAAACCAAAGAAATTTATACTGGCGGTCTACATTTGCCTGCTTGTGTTTTTTGTGCTAGCATTTGCTTTCATCCCCGATAAAATGGGGATTTTGGCATCCGCAGGCAGCGGGATAGGCGCATATATTATGTTTTTATGGATCGTAGATACTTTGAACTTCGATCTTTTGGACGCCGTGATATTGGTGGCGGGATTTTTGATTTTCGGCGGATTATATGAGGCATGGGGCGAGCCGCTAATCGCCGGGCTCATAGCCATTTTATTTTGCGTAGGCACGGCGGCGATTTTCGTAAAATTTTTCCCTTACGAGAGGCAAAAAATCAATGAAAACTAAGAAATTTCTCGCTACCATAAAGCGTTTGATTAAATTTTAAAAAGTTAAAGTTCCAAAGGAAAAAGATGGATTTAAATATCGTTTACGGCGTGATTTTTGCGGTATTCGGCACCTGCGTAGGCTCGTTTTGCAACGTCCTGATCTACCGCCTGCCGCGCGGACAGAGCGTAAATTTCCCCGCATCGCACTGCCCAAAATGCTCTCACGCTTTAAAATTTTACCACAACATTCCGCTGCTTTCGTGGCTCTTTTTGGGCGGCAAATGCGCCTTTTGCAAAACCAAAATTTCGATCCGCTACCCGATCGTCGAGCTTTTAGGCGGCGCGCTTGCGCTTGCGGCGTATTTCGGCGAGCCCGATCTTGCAAAAGCCGCGGTGCTTGGGCTTTGCTTTATCTTGCTTATGGCGCTTTCGGCGATCGATTTTGAGTACAAAGCCGTACCGGAGAGCCTTCTTTACGTAGTTACGGCGCTTTCGCTTGCTTATACGCTGATGTATGATTTTAATCTCAGCGGCGTAGGCGCGGCGGCGGGATACGCGGCGATATTTTTCGTGCTACGCCTCATCGTCACCTTCGTGCTAAAGCGCGAAGCGATGGGCAGCGCGGATATTTTTATCGCGGGCGTTATGGGGGCGATTTTGGGCTGGAAGCTGGGCGGCATCTCGATCTACATCGGCGCGATTTTGACGCTGCCTGCGTATCTCATCGCGCACAAAAGAGGCTATGAGCTGCCGTTCGTGCCGTTTTTATCGATGGGGCTGCTTCTTACTTTTATTTTTAGAGATCAAATTTTAAGGCTCTTGGACGTCATTTATGGATAGGGTGCAGCGCTATTTATTTAGCAATTTCGTTAGTTCCTTCGCGTCGCTTTTCAGCACGCTTTTTATCATAATGTCGATCGTATTTTTCCTTCAGATCGCGCGCATTACGTCCTTTATCGAGATAAATTTTTCAGAGCTCGTAAAGCTCTATCTTTTCATGCTGCCGCGCATACTCATATTTACGGTGCCGATCGCGTTTTTCGTAGCGCTTAGCATCTCGCTTTTTAGGCTCTCTAAAGAGAACGAAACCATAGTAATATTTACCATCGGCTACGCCACGCGCAAGATCGCGCTATTTTTCGGCATAAGCGCCGCGCTGTGCTCTTTGGCGCTGCTTTTCGTATCGCTTTTTATGATGCCGATAGCCGAAAATTTAAAGGACAATTTCATTGATTACAAAAAGATCAGCGCGACGCTAAATATCAAATCCAACGAATTCGGGCAGAAATTTTCCGACTGGCTCGTTTTTATCGATTCGCAGGAAAACAACGGCACAAGCACGCTGTATAAGGATCTCGTGCTGTATAATCCGGGCAACTCGCAGGATCACGAGCGGATGATCGTAGCGCGCAGCGGCGAGTTTAAAAACGAAAACGCGAGCTTTTCCGCGATGCTGCACGACGGCAAAATTTACACGATGGGCGGCGAGCAGTGGCACGTAAGCGAGTTTGAAAGCCTAACTCTGCGCACGCAAAGCGACCGCAATATCCGCGGCGGAGGCGGCGTGATCGGATACTGGAGCGATATGAGCGGCAGCGAAAAGCGCAGGAAGGAATTTAGCATCTACACCCTCGTCTCGCTCTTTCCGCTGGCGAGCTTTCTGTTTGCGCTAAGCCTCGGCATCGTGACCTATCGCTACGAAAAGGGCTTCGTTTACGCGGGGATCTTCGGCGTGCTTTTTAGCTACTTTGCGATGATCATGCTGCTCTCTAAATACCCAAGCATCGCGCTTCCCGTGACATTTGGCGTTACGCTTATCGGCTCGCTGCTTTACTACAGGATCAAAATTGCCCCGAGATACTGAAAAAGACTCCAAGCTTTGCCGCGGCGAAATTTTAAATAAAAGCTCGTCCGCTCGAAATTTAGCGGATAAAATTTCGACGAGCAAGTCTAGCGCGTCTAAAATTTTGCGTGGCGTAAATTTAAAACGCGAAGCGCAAAACGGCGAGCAGGTTTTGATCTTAAACGACGAGTTTTCAAATTTTAAAAATTCTGCTCTCGCAAGCTCGGCGAGCAATACGGCTACCTATACTGCGCCCGATTGCAGTTTGAATCACGAAAGCGCCGAGCAAAGCTCTAGCGCCGTTTGTGCCAAAAAGGCT
>ERZ773055.224-NODE-224-length-38458-cov-54.148452_pt1 | contig 38458 bp, 43 predicted proteins | sample MGYA00580515_ERZ773055 | MGnify/ENA primary metagenome ERZ773055 (study PRJEB29015, sample SAMEA2737993) | human oral metagenome | biome: human oral; feature: human-associated habitat; material: dental | place: China | collected 2064 ...
CCACGTTGATTAGGACCAAAGTAATCCCCAATGGCACTCAAGCAAGAGGCCTGTACAGGACCGGATACGATACCTAATAAGAAACGCAACACCCATCCATAGGTGTAATTATCAATGGTACTCATCAATGCGGTGATGACTGCCATGGCGAGTAAACTAACCAATATAGTATAACGATAACCGATTCTATCCGCTAAGATACCACCTGGTAATACCATGATGGCATAGCCCATGTAAAAGGCGGATAAATAGGTCGTTCCCATTTGTGGCGTAAAATTCAATGCTTCATTGACAATCGGCATCAATGACGCCCAAGATAGGCGCATAACAAAGCTAATCAAAAACGTTAGCCAAACGCTGACGAGAATTAAAATCTGAGTTCGCGAGAAACCAATTCTACTCATACGAGCTCCTTTCTATAGAAAAATAACATATAGAGCTATCATACTATAAATAGAAAGAGTTTTTCAAACATAATGAGTGAATATCTAATACTTTACAAAATTAAGTATCCGATGTACTATAATAATTGACTAAGGAAATGAATAACTAACATTGCTTAATGCAAAAGAAAAAAGACGGTACTGCGAATACCGTCTTTTTTATATGTGCTAGTTACTTGCTGAAGTATCTATCTAGCCACTTGCAAATGTAGTGACAATTAAGGTTATCTATTAATAAAGCATACAAAAAAGCAGTACTACTAACGTTAAGGCACAGAGTGGCAATAGCCAAGCGGCCAGTCATACGTCTAGTAGTACTGCTTTTGATACTATAAGTATAAAATTGAATGGCGGAGAGGGTGGGATTTTAAACAATTAATATAGATAACTACTATATATATACTATTATATATAGCTAAGGGGAAACTGAAGGGGAAACTATTTAATACCTCTATATTCGTTGTGAACGTCTATAAATTCAAAACATTGTTCAAAACAACTGAGTGTAAGGTGTTTTATAACTTCATACCTGCTATGGTCTTTAAATTCATCTCTTATTCCATTAACATCTTCGCCATCTAACGGGACAAAAATACTGAGCTCTAAGTACACTTTATCGTTCTTTTTTATGAGATTGCTGAAAACTGGCCGAACTTTTCTTGGGTCACATATAGTAGCAGCATAGTCATTTGCCCATTCTATGGCTATTTTATCTAAAGTGGGTGCATTTTCTGCCGTTGGAAGCATAAAACGGAAAAGTATGCCAGATTTATAGTCATTTTCGTCATATAGTTTAGACCAGAGCACTTTATTTATGTCTTCTTTTTTTTCTGCCGTTATGTAGATATCTGTATCGATTTTATTGCCTAATAAAAGAGTAGTCCAACGAAAACCATTAGGTAATTTTTCTACTACTTCTGAAACGCTATTTAAGTCTTCATATATTTCCTCTAAAACCTTAGTTAGTCGTTCGTGTGCACTAGGCGTAACCCAATCTACAATCTCCCAAAGTATCCAAATAAAAATAACGATTCCAATAACAGCTCCCATAATACATGCTCCTTATAAAATACAACACACTTTCATATTGTATTCATAATATCACATCGTATATAAAAAGAAAAGCCCTGGTCATAATAACCAGGGCTATAACTCTTAAAAAGTACGTATTTTATTTTCTACACTTTTAACGATACTGTTCACACTATTTTTTAATAATAGAACATACATTCGATTTCTAATTTTAACCCAATAAGAAGAAGTTGTTTTGATTTCGTCTTCTAATGGATTAATAACACTGACCATTTCTGCTTCTACGAGTTTATGAATATCTTCAGCATTCAAATTCTTTAAAATAGAAATAGCATTTTCTTTAGCTAGTTCAACTGCATCATTAATAATAGTTTGTACCATAGGGTTCATTATTGTATCTCCTTTGTAAACATAGCGAGTGCTTCTTGCTTTTCTTCTTCCATACGACTATAGACACCTTCATATACATCTTCGCTAAGCGAATCAGATATCCATTCATCTGTTTTATTAGATTCATATACGCCTACGATTAAATCATAATCGAAACGTAATGCATCTACCCAGGATAAATTCCATTCGTTTGTATAACCAGGTACATATCTTAATGCTTCATTAAATAAATCAACTACATTACCAGGGCCATATTGTACAGCTCTGGACCAGATAACATCTTTTAATGCATCTGAATGGTTATCAGCATGAAAACCATTATTAGCTAAATAACGACATGCTGTATCGTAGTACTCAGATTTAATATAATCGTGTTGCATTTGCAAGAAGCCATTATAATCTGTCTCTGCGAGACTTTTCCATTCTTGAATAAAAGCATCGCTATTAATATCGTATTGATTAAGAGCATTTGCATAGTCAGCGTAAAAACCACCTTGATTAATGCCCCATTGAATGAAAGCATCGACACTACCTACACTACTAGCTAATTGATATGCACCATAAGAAATACCACCTAAATCACCAGCACCTGTACTAACACAGCCAGGGTTACCGTTAGATTCGTAAGATGCACTTAAATCACCTAATGCCATTTGTCATCACCTTTTCGTATAATAGCAGCTCCACCTATGAAGCCGACTAAACCAGAAGCTATATTCGTAGATAATTCTGTGCGGTCATAAATAATAGACATGATTAATGCAACGACAAGACCGCCTACAGCTATTCCTTGAATCATAGCTTGTAATTTATCGTTATTTAACATAAATAACCTTCTTTATATGTAAAAATAATAAGCATAATAAAAAGAGGCCAGTACGGCCTCTTTTCTCTTATTATTTAAATTTAATATATAATGCTTCGATTTTGGAATTCATGCTGTCAATACGTGCGTGTTCTAAACGAAGGGCTTCTTCAAGAATACCGATACGTTTGTCAAGTAAACGTCTGTCTTCACGAGAAGCCTCAATCTGTTTTGAGATTTCAGCATATTGACCTTGAATCATTTCGAGCACGGCTATAATTCGCTTTTCAAATGCTTTTCTATCAGCACGGTCATTTTCGAATTCGTGGACACCTTTTAATACGCCACCGATAAATGTGAATGTGGCTATCACAGCCATTATAATTTCTGCTGTAGTCATATGGTCTCCTTTTATGCTAATCTTTCAGAATATGCTTCAAAATCGTCTTTATTTAAACTATTAATTTCAGTCCAGATATTAGTTAATGTGTTAGCGTTAATGTAGTTAGTCGTATCTGCATTTGTGGTTATATAAAGTTGACTATTTGTTGGAGTCTCATTAAATAAACTATTTGTTATGTATGTACCATTTGCCTTATCTTTAATTCGATAGAATTTATTTTTATTACTATCTCTATTAATAAAGGCAACTACTACCCTATCATCGTCTGGAGATACGCCTTTAGTTAATACTGTAGCTGCATAACAGTTGCGAGTAGAAGAACTAACTGTGAATGTTGTATCTGTAACCGCTTCAAAATCAACACGCCGAATATCGCTATTATTGTCATTTAGCCGAATAAATCCAGACACTTTGTTATTAGACATAATATCATTAGATATTTCTATACCAATGCAATTAAGATAACCAGGGTTTCTATAATAAAATCCATTGTGTTTATTTGATTGTACCGAGCCAGAGGCTTGTCCATTTGACGCAAACAAATTATTTTGTGTATTGCCATTAACTGTGTTATTTTTCTTAGCCTTAAATTCTAACAATGCATCTTGGCCATTCAAGAATTTATTAGTTGCCTTTTCTGGTGTGCCATTAGCAGCTAATACTTGTTTTCTGAAGAATTTAGTACTAGAAGCTTGTTGTAGCTGTTTTTGACCTTGTTGAGAAATATTAAAATACAATTCAATAGCATCGCCATCATTAGGATTAACAAAATGGCCATTGTCATATATTAAATAAGGGTAGATTTCAATATTCTTCTTTTTATTGCCATTTATATCGACAACATAATTAATGCCTATAAATACAGCTACCAATATTCTTTCTTTTGCAGATAACCACATATAATTACCAAACGGTAAGCTGTCATAACGAGCTGTATTATTATAGATGCCATAAAGGAGTCTTGAATAATCAGTACCCATTTTATTTTTTCCAAATATACGTTCACAAAATAAATCGATTATTTTGGGTGTTTCATTCCCTATTTTTATAAAGCCAGCTTTACTGAAGTCTTCACTTTTAGCCATTTGAATAAAAGTAGTACTATCGATTTTAGTTACATATTCAATAGGTTCGCTAGTGCCATTAGGATAAAACATTAGGCTGCTATTATTGGTATCTAATTTATCTGTAATGTCGCCGAAACGAGTATCATCTTTACAGGTAGTACTAATATATACAGCATTATGATTTACTAAAACATTTTCTTTGTATGGTCTTAAATATTGATTATAGTTCTTGAAGTCAGTGAAAGTGAAAGATTTATCAGCTGCATACGTATCTAAAATTTTGTACGCATTATCAACGTTATCAAAACCATCGTCTGAACGATGACTAGATGGTTCTATGAAACAACAGGCTTGTTCTTTTTTTGAAAAAGCACTACCATTCATAGTTCGTATATAACCATCTGGGTATATTTCGAGAAGTTGATTTTGACTATTAGAAGCTGCAAAATAATAGCTAGTTTTATCTAAATTAGTTCTAGCACATACACCTTCTTTACCGTTATCAAGTCTGTATCTGTTTAATACACACCAGTAAGGTTCGCCAGTGCTAATTTGTTTAATTTCGTCAGCAAATTTGCTCAATTTACCTTCGGAAGTTACACCTTTAGCCGTGATAGCTTCTTTAATAGCTTGTTTTTTAGTTTGAATACTATTCACTTCATTAATTAAATCTTGTATTGCCATATAGTATTCTCCTTAGTTATTAACGTTTCTAAATGCTGTTAATAAAGAATTCATATCAGTATCGTATTGACTTTTCAATAAATAATTATTTAATGCTGTTTTAGCAGCATACGTAGTAGATGCATCTGTTTTGCTTAAATAAGTGTTGTTAGCATTAGTTGTAGTGACATAGCTATTTAAATTAGCAGTAGTAGCATAATCACTTAAATCTGTTTTTTTAGCGTATGTGCTATTTGCATTACTTGCAGTCACATAGCTATTTAAATCAGTCTTAGAAGCATACGTGCTAGAAGCAGTACTTGTTGTTAAGTAGCTATTCAAACTAGCTGTCGTAGCATAACTATTTAAATCTGTCTTTTTTGCATATGTAGTATTAGCATTTGCCGTAGTCACATAATTATTTAAATCTGTCTTAGTGGCATACGAATTTAATGCTGTTCTTAATGCATAATCACCGATAGGAGCATATAACGTATTAGCTTTATCTTGTGTTAATAAAGATTTATCGTTATGTGTGATGGTATTAGCATCGAAGGCAAATACATTATTATTATCTGCATTTTTAAATAAAATACGGTTATTTTCAGATACGATATTATAGCCATTTAATTTAATAGGCGTATTATTAGTAAATGTATACTGACCAGTTAATGTAGCACCTTCTGTTTTTTTAACAAAAGGAGTCAAATCAATATTTTCAGCAGTGCCAGGAGGTCCTTGAATACCTTGTTGACCACGAGGACCTGGGTCACCTTTGTCGCCTTTAGGACCTTTTAAATTGCCTAATCTAATTTTTGCCATTATGTACGCTCCTTGTAACTAATATCGACATATAAGTCGCCATTTTCTTCGAGAGTAAAAGCAATTTCTGGCGTTAAACCACCTTTGCCTTGAGGACCAATCGGACCAGCTACACCTTGTAAGCCAATAGGACCTTGTAAACCTTGTGGACCTCTTAATGCTTCGAGTTGTTGTTGTGTAAAATCAGAATATACAAAAGCTCTACCGATAGGACCTTGTGGACCAGTTTCACCACGAATACCTTGTTCACCACGAGGACCTTGCGGACCTGTTAAACCAGTATCACCTTTGGGACCTTTTAATCCATTTAATTGAGTAGCCGTAAAGTCACTATATTTAAAAGCATCGCCTTTATCACCTTTGGCTCCAGTTTCACCTTTATCGCCTTTAGGACCAGTTATTGCTTTTAATTGAGCAGCTGTAAAATCAGAATATGTAAAAGGTTTACCTTGTGGACCTTGAATGCCTTGCGGACCTTGAATACCTTGTGCACCACTAATATCTACGAAGAATGTTAAGCCAGTTTCTTCTTTTAGATATAATTTAGCATTATCTTCATTATTCGTATCAGTGCTAATCATGACTAGATTATGTAAAGGAATATTGTTTACGTCAGCATTCATAGCATCAATAGATGGATAAGATTTATAGATAGAGAATGGTTCACCTCTATCACCTTTAGGACCACGAGGACCAATATCACCTTGTTCACCTTTTGGACCAATAATGCCACGTTCACCTTGTGGACCTTGTGGACCAATTAATAATTTTAATTGTGCTTCCGTAAAATCTTCAAAAGTAAACGCATCGCCTTTAGGACCAGCTGGACCAACTTTACCAGTATCACCTTTTTCGCCTTTTGGACCTTCTGGACCAGTTAAGCCAGGAATACCTTGTGGACCAATAGGACCACGTTCACCTTGTACACCACGTTGACCTTCTGGACCTTGAATACCACGAGGACCTTCTGGACCGATTTCGCCTTTGTCGCCTTTAGGGCCTTTAATAGATTCAAGTTGTTCTGTCGTAAAGTCACTAAACTTAAAGGCATCGCCTTTAGGACCTACAGGACCTTGAATACCTTGTTCGCCTTTAGGACCAACTTCACCACGAATACCTTGTTCACCTTGAATACCTTGTGGACCACGGATATTTAATACTTCAACGAGTACGCCATTATCCTTTTGATAAATATGGCCATCAGTGATAGCTACAAATTCATCTTCATTAATATTGTCAGCATCAGCATTCATTTTATCTACGGTAGAATAGGTATGACTTAATGTAAATGATTTACCATCTTTACCTTGAATACCACGAGGACCTTGTTCGCCACGTGGTCCTTGTACGCCTTGAATACCTTGTTCGCCTTTAGGGCCAGTTAAGCCAATATCGCCTTTAGGTCCAATATCACCTTTATCACCTTTAATACCTTGAATGCCTTGAGGACCTTGTGGACCACTATAACCAGTCTCACCACGAGGTCCTTTAATCTTAGCTAATTCTTCTGGTGTTAAATCAGATAGTTTAAACGTATCGCCTTTATCACCTTTAGCACCTTTTAACGACGCTAACCATTCATCGACGGTACCAGTAAAGCCTTCTTGTTTAGCAATTTCGTAAGCAGATAAACCACGAATTTCTTTCAATGCTTCTTTAGAAAGCACTATATTTTTATTTTGACCACGATTTATTTTAATCATAGACTCACACCAGCCTTAATTGTCATATCACCATAACAAATTACTTCATCTTTTTTATTGTGAGTGAGGCGTACATCATAATAGAATGTTTCTTCTTGAATATTATCGTGGCTAAACATAATAGAAGATGTATCTTCACTATTAATTAATAAGTCGATGCAATTTGTATCAGTATTAAATGTAGGCATAAAAGAAAGTACGACACCGTCCTGTGGCGAATTACGTCGTACTTTACATGTGATATTGCCTTCTATATATCTGATAATTTCTTTTGTACTGTCATCTTCGACTTGAATATTAAACACATGGTCATGACCTTGATATACATCGAGATGTAGATAAGGAATACCAGCAAATTTAATTTGTTCCATTATTTAGCTCCTTACTCAAACCTATAAGTTGATTTATTGTATTTTTTACCATCAGCAGTATAAATTTCAATAGATTTACTAGAATAAGATAGTTTAGACGTATAATCAGATGGAGTAATTTCAGAATTATTGCCAAGCACTAATTTCTTGACTTTAGGGCAATTTTTTAGGCTGAAGCTAGTATTTAAACCAGGTTTATAATTATAGCTACCTAAACTTAATTCTTCTAATTCACTACAATTTTCAAAAGCATTCATAGCAATTTTAGTAACTAGCGGAGCAGTAATTTTTTTTAGATTGCTACCATTAAAAGCTTGATTATCTATCGCAGTTACACGGAAATAAACATGAATCGGCTTAATAGTTTTATTATCTTTATATTTATTAATAGGTATAACAGTTTCTGTAAGATTAATTTCTGCCTTGCTAGTTGTAAATTCGGCAATAGCTTTCGTAACTTCTTCATCGGTAAGCCCTAAGTTAATAGCATTAGAAATAGAGACTAACATAGTATCACTATAAGGAAAACCTTTAATTCGCTTAATTTCTTCGGCAAAATAATATAATTTACGACGAGACTGAACGCCTTTTTCTATGATAGCGTCGCCTATTCTTGTAATGAGAGTCTCGAATTTCTTTAGTTCGGCTAATACTGATTCGACATGTTGTTCTGGCATAATTAAATACCTCCGTTAATCTTCTTTAATTCGTCGATAATTAATTGGAAGTCGGTCTTAATAACGAATCGAGATATATCGGCTGGAGGACCTTGCGGACCTGGAGGACCTTGTTCACCAGCCGGACCTTTTAATGCATTTAGCTGTTCTGGAGTAAACATATCGTATGTAAATGATTTACCGTCTTCGCCTTTAGGACCTTGTTCGCCTTGAGGACCAGTAAAACCACGTTCACCTGGAGGACCGGCTAAACCACGTTCACCTTTAGGACCAGGAGGACCATCGTTACCTTGAGGACCTTGTTCACCACGAGGACCTTTAAGTCCTTCGAGTTGTTCTTCTGTAAACATATCGTAAGTAAACGGTTTGCCATCATCACCTTTAGGACCTCTTAATTTTTCAATTTGTTCTGGTGTAAGCTGTACATTTGATGTATATTGATTAATTTCAGATTTCTTTATATAGTCATTTAGTTCAGATTTTTTACTATAAGCGGCTTCGGCATCTGTTTTAGATACATAATTATCTAGCTCTGTTTTAAGTGCATATTTAGGGTCACCTATCGTAGTAAGATAATTTCCGAAATCTCCTTTTTTTAGGTAAAGATTATCGGCATCTTCTTTAGTAGCGTAAGCAGATAAATCTACATTACCACCAGTGCCAGGGTCACCTTTAGGACCTTTTAATTTTTCAAGCTGTTCTGGAGTAAAATCTTCAAATCTAAATGGTTCACCTTTCGGTCCTGTTAAACCAGTATCGCCCTTAGGGCCTTTTAGAGCCTCTAATTGTTCTTGTGTAAACATATCGTAAGTAAATGGTTTTCCATCTTTACCACGAGGACCTTCTGGACCGATATCACCATTATCACCTTTAGGACCTTTAAGTGCCTTTAATTGTTCTGGCGTAAAGTCTTCATAAGTGAATGCATCACCTTTAGGGCCTACAGGACCAATATCGCCACGCTCACCAGTTTCACCACGAGGGCCTTGTTCACCAGTTTCACCTTTATCGCCTTTAGGACCAGTATCGCCTTTTGGTCCTTTTAAAGCTTTTAGTTGTTCTTCTGTAAAATCTGCATAAGTAAATGGTTTACCTTGTTCGCCTTGGATACCTTGTTCGCCAGTTTCACCTTTATCGCCTTTAGGCCCTTTTAAAGCTTCTAATTGCTCTGGTGTAAAGTCTTCATATCTGAAGGGGTCACCTTTAGGACCACGCATACCTGGAATTGATAGTTCTGTAGCTTTAGGTGACTGTAATATAATTGGAATAACTTGTATATGTTCGCCCATATCTTAATCTCCTAATGCATACTAACGTCTGGAATAAATGTGATGCTACCCATCATAATTTTATAGGTATATGTTTTGCCGATAATAAATATGTCGTATTTACCTTGTTTAATATCTCTAGGTATTTTTAGACTTAGTCCAGAGCTAATATTGATATAAATACGATTATCTTGAATACTTGTATTAGCTTCAATTAAGAATTCATCATTTTTATCTCTGATTTTGCATACAGCTTTAGCATTCGCCAAATCAATATCGCCTTTAATTTCGTATGCACGACTAAAATCAGAGCCAATATATAATGTTTCATCTTTTCGTTTAACTTGTTCCATTATTAGCTCCTTTATTGATTATTATCACTGTATGGTTTATATGTAATGCCATAAATTTCAATAATGCCGCAATTTTGCCACCATGTTTGCCAGATTAATTCGGTAGAAGGATTAATATTAGCACCATATTCTGGTGGCCTATTAAATGGAAGCAAGTTCCAGCCTATATCTTCATGGAATAAACTCACGTTGGAGCCACTTACAAATTGATAATCAAGGAGCCATGTCGGAATAATTCGTGGTGGTTGTTGAAAGCCATCATCATTACATCGTCTAATTAAGATAGCATCAAAATTACGATACGATTGCTTCATAACAATAGTGCCATTCCCAGGTGACTTGTATTTTCGAGTTAATAACTCCATATCACCACCATATGCACGTTCACGACCACCAGTATGATTAACAGTTATGTTTCGTACATCATTGCCACCATTATCTATTTTCATTTGCTCCCAATTAATTAATGGAGTAAGTTCTGGTCTAACACGCCAGCTATTTTGCGTATATTGACCTAAATCACTAAATACAACAAGTGGATTAAAGTCTGTGCTTTTATTTTTACCGTACCAGCCAGGACGATTATAACAACACAAATTGGTTTCTTGTGTATATTGTGTATTGCCTAAATCAAGATTGGTTTGGCCATCAGTCACACCACCATCTGTAATAGTATGATAGCCACCGCCAGCTTTTCGTTTAATACTAATGCCGTGGTTACCATCAAAGGATAAATTACCAGTCATAGTATCGCCAGATTTTTTAACGTAGCTATTATCTAGTTTGTCATTAATATCATCAGCTAATTTAGCAGCAGTAACAGATTTGTCAGCTAATTTTTCAGTCGTAACATTTTTATCTCTTAATTTAGGAGTCGTTACAGAACCATCTGGATGGTCAATAGGGTTAGCTTCTTTATGCTTTTTCATAGCATCTGATGTATCACCGATAGCTTTATCGATTTTATCCCAGTTATCATTTCGAAGGTTTACATCATATTTTTCTGTTTCGGCTGGTTTAAGTAAGTTAATATTTTTAGTATAAGTAGCCATTATTTAGGTAAGACCTCCTGGTTCAATACAAAATGAGTAAATTGTGCGAGTTCTTTATGTGTATACCGACTTAAATCTATATGACGGTTATACAATAAATCCACATCATACATTAGATTCATAGGAATTAAATCTTTAAGCAATTTAGATACAGCATCACGTTGTTTTTTAACACCTAATGATACTTTAAAGTGCACGTTATAATTCTTATAGTCTTCAATAATTTGATAATTGCCTTTACCACAGATACCATCAAGCAGTTCTCTTAATTTAATTTCTGTGTAAGGACGTTGACCAGCTAATGCCAGCAATATATTAAATCGTCTATCATCGATAGTATCGTCTACCGCTGGAATAATATCGAGAATTTCTTCCCATTGTGATAAGCCGAAACTTTCAGCAGTCATAATAAACTGTTCTCTGAAAATTTCGACCATCGTATTCCATAAGGCTTGCATTTCAATACTTTCGACACGATATATTTCTTGCATTTCTTGTACGTTACCAGATACAGGTACTGCAAATTCTGATAAGTCAATAATGCGTGTATAGTTATCGAAAATAGCCATATAAATTAGCCTTTCGTTAATGTAACAGTACCGAGTTTAGGAATTTGATTAGGTTTTAAATCGAGACGTTTAACGGTTTTACCATTAATTTTAATATCGCCTACATCGATGACTTTATCTAAATCAACAGCCAAAGAAGTCACGATAGAAGTACGTACTGTTAAGAATTGGTTTTCATCTTGTGTCGTCCATTCTTTACGACGTACCTTTAAACGTTCTTCAATTTTCTTCGTTAAATCTTCTTGAATTTCATTAGGTTCGTGGCCAGCAGTCATAGTGACAGGAATTTCATAATTAATAACTACTTCTTCAGCCGCTTCTACTGTGACTGTATGACCGATAGGAGCTAAACCATAACCTTTACCTTGATTAGGTGTAGGGTCAAATACATTCTGTACTTCTTTAACGAGTTCAGCAGAAGGTTTATTAAATTCGTTATTAATTAAGACAATTTTGACTGTACCGCCACCATTCCAACAACGGTAAATTTTAGAACCACCAGTACCATTCACGGATAGTACCTTTTCTTTGTAGTCAGCACCATTACCGCCATAAGCTTTAGATTTTAATGCACGAATATATCTTTCTCTGAAGGCTTCTGTATCTTCTTCATCTTGACCAGGTACTAATACTTCTTTAATTTCAGCATTTTGTAAACCAGGAATACTATTGATAGGAGTGATACGACCGATACAGTAGTTACCTTTCGCACCAGGCGTTTCACAGATTAATTTAAATTCATTTTTAGACAAATCAATGGCTTCTGTGACTCTAAAATTAAGGTCTTCAAAATTAAAACGAGTACCAATATCAACAGCTCTATCAAATACACCTTTTACTTCAGCTGCCGTAGCTTCACGAGGTACGATATTAAATTCGACAGCTCTTAATGCTAAAAATGCTCTGTCAGCTGTTTTAGCATATGTTTGTCTCATAATGACTTGTGCCATAATATAGGCTTCAGCTAATTCAAAAGAAAATGGAGCTAAAGAATCATATATCATAGACCCTTGTCGTTTATCGTATTTCGTTTCCGTTCTAAATAAGGCATCAGCTAATATATTTTCGTAAGTTTTATTTTCGTACATAGGCTGTTACCTCTTTATATATATCATTAATCGTGCCATACACAGTATCACACGAGAATACACACAATACATCGCCACCGTTATTAGAGAATTCAAAATCATATACTTTTTCAATACGGTCATCAGCCAATAATGCTTCTGTAATACGTCTTTGAATTTCTGCGTAGACATAAGGAATAGGTTCACCAATTAAATCATTTAATTCGATGCCATAATTCCAGTCATAAATTAAATATTTGTAGCGTTCTGTATTAATTATTTTAAAGATAGCTTGTTTCATGGCTTCATAGTCATCACACATACCGATTAATTTATAATCATCTTCGTATCTGACTCTGAAAGTATTCGATGTTTGTCGTTTCATAACTAAGCTGCTATCAAGCTGGTTATAACTAGACATAGGAGTTAGTGCCATTATTTAGTAGTACACCCTTCATTTGGATTATATACACGGTCAATGGCTATATAGCGTTGACCACCAGTTTCTTGAAATAGCCATACTAAATCATCCTTTTTTAATTGATTATGGACTAAGTATTTTTTTCTACCTTTATATTCATGATTATGACTAGCAAATTCAGCATAACCACCACCACCACTTCTATTTTCTGTGATATGGTCTACAGACATTTCCATCGTCCATTCACATGTATTTTTAGTTAACATGATGCGTTCTTCTGGAATAATTAATGTAGAATCGAGTGCTATTTGAAGAGGTGATTCAGATACGACTACACCGACTAACATAGTAGCTGGTTTCGTATTTTCTACAGCAGTTACAGCCGCTGATTTAATAATGTTAAGTATTTTATTGAAATCATTGTCCATTATTTAACACCTGTTCGAATAATATGAGTAGGCGGTGTTCCATTATGATATGCATAATTAACGTCTGAATAATGAATAACAGAACCAACTTTCGTACTGTTACCGACACAGCCACCAGCACCATCTGCAATCACGACATGTTCATCGCCATCATAAATTAAAATATCACCAGGATTAGCTGTACCATCATAGGATTCAATAGCATAACCACGGCCAGACATAAATGTTTTTAAGCCAGGTACATCTTTAATACCTTGGTTATAAGCATCAGCTAAATCACTATTGTAGTAAGAACCACCAGCTGTAGCTCTATCAACACAGCCTACATCACCATAAGGAGAAGAAGTGCCTTCAATAGAGTCAAAGCCAGCTTGCACACCAGCATTAGTAGCAGATGCATTACCAGAAGCACCAGAGCCCTTAGAAGCACCACCAGATTTTTTATTCATAGCTTGAATTCTCTTTCTAATTTCTTCATCACCATTATCGACAACAGTAATTTCTGGTTTTTGTTTATCGAAGTACAAGATATCCATATCCATTACATGTTTATTATTATTAAAATGATGAGTGACGGCTTGCACATATACTAATTCATTAATAATTTGGTCACCAATATTAAAATTAAGCCAGATACCAGAACCAGGGCGTATTTCTGTATGACCTAAGCAATCTTTTAAGCGTAAGGTATGTGTTTTTCTAGCTAATGTTTCTAATTTATTTTTAGCAAATTCAATAACATTAGTTTTTTTATCATCTGGTTTAATAACCTTTTGGAGTACACCCCATTTAGCTATTTCATTTTTAGCAGATGCAGAACCAGTACGTAAAAATTCCTTAGTTTTTTTGCCATCTTTCATAACATTCGCTTCACGCACTACTAATATCTGTGTGAATGTATCTTCAATAGAAGACGTATATTCATAATCGCCTACTTGTGTAGCATCAATTAAAATATCGGTTATCATGTCATTTAATTCTTTAACGACTAATAGACCTTTGTCATCGTAAGCCACATATACAGGTTTACGTTCTTTCATATCTTCTTCTTGTTTTTTATATTTATCTGATTTAGCTAATTCAGCTATAGCAGCTTCTTCTGTGTAGCCGTGGTCAGTTAAATATTTGATATCATTCTTTTCGTAGTAGGTTCCATTAGGAGCTAATTTGTCAGAATCAGTTTCTTTTTTCTGTGGAGCCATTTTAGCATTATTCATACTATCCCATGTTTTCACTTTATATTTAGGAGATTTAGCTAATTCTGCTAAGGCATCTTCTTGTTTATAGCCATGAGATGTTAAATAATCGATGTCATTTTGTTCATAATATGTACCATTAGGACCTGTAAAATTACTATCGGTCTTTTTCTTTAATGGCTTCATAACAGGTATAGCTGACGAATATAGACTGGTTTGTTTTAACATATCCAGAATAATATCTTGATACGTTTTACCATCATAAATATAGTTAACTTTATATGTTGTAGGTGTAATATCACCTAATTTAATGGCTAAGTCTTCAGCTAATGCTTTAATTAGTTCAGAAGCAGTCTTTTTACCATCAAATACATAATAGCCTTCTGATTTTAAGTATTTACATTGGTCATAAGCAGTCACTTCAATAAAATTATCTTTACTACGCTTTTTCTCAAAGATATAACCAACGAATACAAGTTCACCGTTAACTTTTAAATTAACGAGGTCACCTTCTTGAATATCGAGCTTATCATCTTTAAATACTTTAAAGGATAATTTAGCTGGAGCAAGGTCAGGGCTACGGTCTAACGTAACCCCGTCTTGTGGGTCTATTAAATACATGTCTTTTCTATCATGCATCACTATTAATTCGTATTGAACACGAAGAGGAGCATGTGTTATTTTTTCAGAATGAGATTCATCCATGCATCTGTTCCCCTTCCTTCTTCATACATACTAATAGCTTGTGTCGCACCTAAATAACATGGAACACCAATTTTATTTAAGGCGGCAATTTTAAATAGATTATTCGTATCTCCAAATTGTTGTTTAACCACTCTTTGTAAAGTGGCTTTATTAAAACCATTAGGAGATTTAACTTCTTTAGCTGGAATTTTGTCTGTTGGTCGTTCTGTCTTAACGGATGCATTAGCAGTACCATCTTTATTTTCTTCTATGACTAATTTTTTAGTACCGTAGTCACGCCATTGTTTTAACGTGATAGTGAAATACATATCGAAGCCATAATCATGGTCTTCTTTAGTGGTCATAGTTTCAATAGTGACACGCTCTGTTATCATACTCAGCATTTCGCCAGTAGGCTTCATACGGACTACGGTGAATTTAATAGGATTTCCAGCCAATTTCATACTATGTATTTTTTTAGCATAATATTCAGCTTTTTTGCCCTTTTCCAACATAGATTGGTTAAAAGGATATTTGCTATTAGGCAACAATATTTCAAATGAATATTCTGTTAAACCTAATGGCTTAGGTATCGTTACTTCACCAGTCTGTAATAAATCCACCGTTTCATTCTTGTTATTATAAGAAATATCAAGTGTTTTAGGTGGAATAGGAATTTGGAGGTTATCTAAATAAAAATAATACATTATGTTAAAGCCTCCCCAGTATTTCGTTTAAATGCATTAGCTAAACCATCAGCGAAGTTAGTATTAAAGTCGTTATAATCAACAGAAGAATCGATGGTATTATTATTCGTTACATTTAAATGGATAGTTCTTTGAGACCAGGACTTAATAGCATCGTTCATAATGCCTTTATGTAACGTATTAATTTCATCGGCTGTTAATTGTAATGCTTTAGCTGTTTTCTCGGTATTCTTAGCAGTTTTTTTGGTATTCTTAGCTGTGTCTTTAGCTGCATCGGATACGGCTGCACGTTGATTGTTATTAGAGCTATTATTAGTACTATTAGGGTCAGTTTGACCAGGATTAAAAATATTGCTAATTTTGCCGACTAAACTATCGCCAGCTAATTGTGCTGCACCAGCTGTTTCGCCAATATCTTTATACTGCATTTTATAGTCATCAAAAGGACCAGCATCGACTTGCACTTGGAATCTGGAAGCTACGACATGACCAACACCATCTAATAGTTTTTTAAGGAATGGTACTTGCTTCATAACGTCTAGCATCGCATTAATACCTTGTACAGCAAATTCGACTAAGTTATTCCACAAGCTACCAAATAGATTCTTAATAGCTTTTGCTGGATTATTAAATACTGTAGCTATAAAGTTAGCGAAAATAATAAAGATATTCCAGATATAGGCAATTTGATTATAGATAATAGCCCATAATGCACCGAATACACCAGCAATAACACCAACTACGGTATACGTACTACCAGTCCATTCGTTATACATGTCGATAACGAGATATAATGCAGCTACGATACCCATAATGGCTAATGCTACCCATGTTGCTGGACATGCTAACATAGCAGCATTTAAACTCCATTGAGCAACAGTAGCTGCTACGGTAGAAGCTGTAGCCACTAACCAGTTAGCAGCATATACGAGAGCTACGGTAGCTAATGCAAATAAAGCACCATGTACGAACCATGCATTTTCTTGTAGCCAGCCAAATACTTGTTGACCTGTCGTTAATACTTGCTTAAATGCATATGATATTTCATTAAATACATTTTTAATAATAGGTGCTATGTACTGAATATTATTTTCTATGCTATCGACAAATTGTCTAAATTCTGGTGAATTAGCTAACTCATTAACAGCATCGAATAATGGAGCAAAAGCATATTCTGCTACCGATTTAATATCAGTAGCCCAGTCAGCGAACGTATGAGGCAATTTACGATATGCTGCTTCAATTTCATCAGCATTGTCTGTCATAGCCTTCTTAATAACTTCAGCCGTAACTTTACCTTCAGAAGCTAGTTTCTTTAATTCACCACGAGAAACACCCATAGTTTTTGCTATGATGTTTTCAATCATCGGAGCATTTTCAGCTATACTTCTAAATTCATCGCCTTGTAATTGACCAGAAGCTAAACCTTGCGTTAACTGAATCATAGCGTTCTTTTTATTAACGCCAGTCGTACCACCGATAGCCATGACTTTGTTAATTTTTTCAGCAAAATCGACGGCTTCTTTAGGGTCTGGGAAAGCATCGTGAGCCGATTGTGATAATGTAGCTACTGTTTCAGCCATAGAAGCATATTCAGTACGAGAACGTCTTGCAGATTCATAAATCTCTTTATTTAAGGCTGCTACGTTACCTTGTTCACCAACTATTAAACCGAGTCTGGCTTGTATAGATGAAAACTCTTGTGCCATGTCGAATACATGACCAATAGCATCACCGACTTTTTGAATAGCTGCGGCTGCAATATTAGCTCCTAAAGAACCTAAAAAGATAGATTTTAAATTCGATAAAGAACCGTTTGTTTTATTAGCAGCATTACCAGTATGTGTAACTTGTTGAGCAAAATTTGACATACTATTTGATGCCGTACCAGCCGTTTGACTAATATTGTTAAGAACAGGAGAAACACCGTTATTTAACTTTATCGTGTTAGATAATATAGACATATTCTACTCCTGATTTATTGCGTTTTAATTCTTTAGAAATGTAGTCACGCTCCTTTTCTCGTATGGCGAGGGAAGCAAAAATAAAATTGCGTTCTTGTTCATCCATAGAATTTAATTCGAGCGGACGTATATGTAAATCTTGGAGGGCCCTATGGTAGAGATATGCCTCTGGGTTCTCCTCTATTAGTTTTTTAATTCGTCGATATCGTTAGCTTTAGTACCAGCCATAACTTCTTGTAGCGCAGCTGTTAATACTTGTGTTTCGCCAGGATATAACATAACACTTAGCAATTCATTGGCGGAGGATACACCATAAGAATCTTGCAATTCAGCATCATTCAAAGATGGATATAATACAACAGCTTCGAGAAGTTCTGCGTTAAGATTTTCTTCGTTAACAGTAGATTCTTTTTTGCCGTTTTTAATAGTAGTTTTAGTATTGCGTTTCGTAATTTCTTCTACTTTTTTAGTACTGATTGGATGCAATACCCATTCAATAGGGCTGCCATCTTCATTAGTAAAGCGTTCAGATACGACTACCTTTACATCTGGTAAAGATTTAGCATTAGATTTAAAGAATCCATTTAAAGACATATTTTTGATATCTGCCATAGAGGTTAATCTCCTTGATTATAAAAATATAAGGAGCCATGAGGCCCCTTATCTAAGACTTACATAATTAATTTAAGCTTGCATACCATCAAGTTCTTTGAAGTTTTCTGGAATTTCAAGACCTTCGAATGTGAAGTCTACGTCTTGTTCCAAATATTTGCCATCAGCATCACATAAAGTTAAATCAAAGTTGTCGATATTAACACCTTTAATAACAACTGTACGAGAACCAGCAGCAGAATCAGAATCTTCATTAGTTACTTGCAAGTCAAAATACACATCTTTACCATGATTCATAAAATCAAGCATTAATTCTGTAAAGATAGGTGTATTATCGTATACTGTCATAGAACCAGTACCTTTAGCACCAGTAGATTTATTACCTTTATTAATACGGCCTAAAATAGCCACTTCTTCTTTAGTTTTATCAACTTTAATAGTGACTTTTTTAGCATTAAGTAACAAACGACGTTTACCGTTAATAGTCATATAAGCACGAGCTTCGACTGCACGGATAACGTCTTTTGCTAACATAGTTTGAGCTTTATCTGCCATTATTTAACTCCTTATTTCACGTAGCAAGTAGCATACAATTTATCCATAGCAACTGTAGGATTAATTTCGTAGTTTACGACTACAGAACCCTTTTCGTCGCCTTCGGTAGGAATTTCTACATCCTTGGATTCGAATTCTTTAATTGCACGTACTTTAGCATAGTCTTCGAATAATTTAACGATATCGTTCCACAATGCAATACGGCCATCTTTATCATTAGGCGTTTTACCTAAATAATAATTGTTAAATAATCGAGCTACATCATATGCGGAATTATCGAGTACACGAATAACTTGGTTAAGAGCGAAGTCTTTAGTGCGTTCTTTAGAGAATTCAGTGAAAGTATTCACATCGGATAACAAACGAGTGTTACCTTTTACGTTGCCAGATGCAGAATCTGCTACATTATGGAATACGATTTGACCAGTTTTAATGAATTGTTCTAATTCATATTGTTTGTATTGTACGTTGAAATTATATTCGCCGTCATAAATTTTATTAGTCAAAGATTTATTAATAGGACAAGATGCTTCTGCACCAGTAAGCCAATATACACCAGCACCAGGTTCAGCACCACTATCTGTTACTTTGTTAGCCAAAGAAATAACGCCTTCATAATTAGCACGAGTGTTATTATAAAGACATACTTGGAATTTTTGACCAGTCGTTTCACGTGTACGTTTAGCAAATGCGATAAATAAATTTTGAATTGTATTATCTGTACCTGTATAACCTAATACATTGAAATAGAATGGTTCGATAAGTTCAATATATTTTTGATAGTCAGATGCTTGTACAGCTGTGCCGTTAGTACCACCTGTTAAATAAGTAACTGCTTGTGCTGTAAATGCGGACATTTCATTAAATGTTACATATGCATTATCTTCGAGTTCTTTAGGTGTAGAAAGACCAGTTTGTTCATCTACTTTTTTAACTACATCATCTGTTTTCAAATATGTAGTCACTACGAATTTAGAAGCATCATTAATGTCAGCAGAAATAGCGACAGCAATATCATTGCCACGTACACCACCACATTTAGCAGTTGCTACAGTAGATTGTGCTTTAACTGCATCAGAATTCAAACGATATAAATATAATGTTTTAGTATTAATGAATAAGTCACGAAGACCTTTCATTTTTTCATGTGCAAAATCGTAGCCAAAGATTTTAGCAGAATCCTTTTGGAATTCTTCTTGTTCAACACGCACGATTTTGCCTGTTTCGCCCCAATCTAAAGAAAGTGCCATAGTTGCATAACCACGGTCAACAACTTCAGCAAATGCTTTATTCTTGGAAACGAAATTAATATATGCTCCTGGCAATGTCTTATTTTGAAAAAGCCAGTAACCGCCACCTAAAGCCATAGGGTTAGTCTCCTTTTTAATTAATCATTAATTGTTTCTACGATAGGTTTATTAAGAGTATCTTGAATAAGTTGTTCTACTTCTTCGATACTATATTCACGATTTTCAATAACAGCTGCAATTAAATCAGCATATTGTCTAAAACGGTCAGAAGCCATAATTACTTCTGGAGTAAAAGTAGGAGCAGTAGTTTCTACTACTTCTTCTACGTTTGTATTATCTGTATCAGTTTTTTTGCTCTTGGCATTGGACACCTCTTGATTTTGATGTAATGTAAGCATAGGGTCAGCATCATGACGTACTTTTAAGATATGATATTCATAAGACACTTTAAAGTGTAGAATGCCGTCAGTAATTCGATGACTCATATCAATACCATTTAACATAGAACCATCAGATAATGTGATATATTCTAAATCAAAATAAAGGCTTTCAGTTATCGGATTAATTTGCTCCTGTTGTGCTTCAATATAGTCATCGTCAGAAATAAAGAACATAATATCAAAGTCATTTCTTCTTTCATACCGAATATCTAGTAAATGCTTCTGTTCTGTATTTAATGTTTCGATGACGAAGCAAGGAAATTGTGCATCTGATTTTATTTCGTCAATATAAATAGGATAATTAAAAGAATTAAATAATGCTGTCGCTATTGCTTTTTGTATTTCGTTAATATAATTCATGTATTATTTGCTCCATGATGCTAAATATTCATCGAGAGCGTTCTTTAATATACCGTCAGAAGCTTTTCTTGTAGCTGCTTCTGCCTTCTCTTGCATATGTAGACCTTTTACGAATGACTTAGTTAAGCGTTTACCTAATACAGGAATAAAACGCCCTGGTTGTTGTCTATGGCCATCATTTACATATGAAGCATACGATGCTGTGTTCTGTACTTTAACAGTCGTATCATTAATACGTTCTGCTTCCCAGGACCGTCTCATATGTTCAGAATGTGTACGATATTTACCGTCTGGTGATATGTTTACTTCACCGACTGGAGTAGCTGCAATAGCTTGTGCTAAATAATTCTGTGCTAAATTATCTGTGATATTTTCATTTAAAGAAGGAAGATTATTTTGTAATGCTTCTGTCCTTTTAATTAATTCATCGAAGCCAGATAAATCTATCGTTACATCAGCCATTATGCTTGCTCCTTAACGTGAGTTGGATTTCTTGATGTGTGTCATATAATGCTACTTGTGAAGCAGCTGTATATTTAAAATGTCTGTTATTTCTAATCACTTCAATATCAGTACCAGGTTTAATCACAATATCTGGAGACATAAATAAAACTACAGTTTGTGATGCGGAAGGTAATTTATTAACGATATCATTTGTTTGAAGTGTCTTAAAAGATAACCGACAAGGATAACTCACTTCTTCGAGTTCGCCATTTGTAATGATGCCTGTCGTAGGGTCTTGTATGGCTTTTCGCTGTTCAGTCAAAATACATGTATCGGTATATAGCCGCTCGTAATGTTGTCTAGCTACCATCTTAATTTTCGATAACATGTAATATCAGTACCTTCTAGTGATAACCATTTAGATGTAAGAGTAGATAAAGTAGTAGCTGCATTATGAGCACTATCAAAATCAATTTCTGTGTCGCCTTCTTTTAATTTAGAGATAGGCTGTAAATCAGAAGATTGTAAAATAGTGTCTTTATGATGCTCAATAAATCTTGCTGCTACACGTTTATCTAATAATTGGTTAAGTTCAGAAGGCAACTCTTCATCATTTAAAATATTCAAAAGAAATTGCCGTTCTGAATCATAGATATATTGAAGAACATTGTCATAATCTGGCGTTACATTAAAATGTGTAGCCATACGAATAAGTTCTTTAATATGTTCCATGTGTTAACCTATATTATTTTTTGAATGTTGCTTTAACAACTTTAGATTCGTTAGTCAAACCTACAGCATAATGTGCAGATACTACAACGTCAGTAGACAATGCTTTTGCATGACGTTCTGTTTCGAGCATAGCTTCAGCTTTAGTGTAAATAGTTACAGCTGGAAGTGCTGGAGTACCGTCTTCTACTTCTGGAGATAAGCATACGATGAAGTTATCGATGTTAGCTTTAGAATCATCAATGCGACGAGAAGCAACTACACGACAGCCAGCAATCATACCAATTTCACCGTTAATCATAACGTCAGCATTATATTTATTGCGGTCAATGAAGTTAGGGTCCAAACGAAGAGTAGTTACTTGGCTAGGGGCTACAAACAATACTTTTTCTGTATTGCCTTCTTCATTCAATTTATCCACAGCAGATACAACGCCTTCATAAGAAATAGCTTTAGTAGAAGTAGCTGTCAAAGTAGTAGTAGCCAATGCTGCCAACACATCGTTATCAATTTTATCTGCCATAGACAAAGATAATTGATGAGTAGCTTGACCTACAGGGTCACCTAAACCAGAGTTAACTGCTTTGTCAGTCAAAGTGATTGCTTTACCAGCTGTTTTAATTTGTACAGTTTTAGTGGAAGCAGTCATAGTAGTAGTCGTTACTTCTGCACCTTCTGCAACATCTTCAGCTGCACCGATGTAAGCCCATACTGGAATTGTGATAGTGTCACCAGGAACACCTTTAAGTTTTTCATTTACTGCTGCGAATTGTGTAAATTTTAATGCTTTAGGCAAGCCAGCAGATACCATATCTTGCATAACTTGTGGATTAATAAGATTAGCTAATTTAGTTTCGTTTGCCATTGTTAGTTAAATTCCTTTTTATTAATTAATTAGAAAGTTCAGAATATAAATCTGGGTTAGTTTCTTGGAGTTGTACACGGTCAAGATAAGACATTTTATTAAATTGTTCTTTCGTGATACCGTCATGTGTTTTAGGAGTAGCATCACCAGGAACAACGCCCTTAATAGAATCTTGTTTAAATAAATAAGGGTCAGATTCTTTTAATGCCACAATTTGTTCTTGAATACCTGTGATGGTATTATCTTCACCGATAGCTATTTTTGTGCGGTCTAATAAGCCAGTTAAAATAGTTTCATTCATAGCACCGCTTTTACTTAATGCTTTTGTGATAGCTGTATCAATTTTCATATTCTTAATGTTTTCGTTATAATCAGCTTCCCTTTGAGTAGCGGCATCTTGAAGTTCTTTAATTTGAGATTGCAATGCTTCATTCGCTTTATTAGCTTCGGATAAAGTGCTAATATCATTCGTTAGGTTTTCAATTTCTTGTTTGGCTTGTTTATATGCATCGTTTTTTTCGTTGAATTGTGCTTTTGATACATAGTTTTTGCCATAATCTTCAATAATGGCATTAATTTGTTCTTCTGTAAGATTAAGGGCTTGAAGTTGTTCTTTTGTCATGGATAAAATACTCCTTGAATTAATTAATACGTTTCGTTTTATTTTCGTGAGTCACATCTCACATTGGATTAATTGCTATTGCTTGTTCTTTATCGTCTTTAAGCAATAAAAAAAGACAAGATATTTATTTCAAATATTTGTCTTCCCATTCTTGATAATTCATATCTGGTATATATTCAGTTTTAGTGTCTGGTCTGGATGCTCTTGTATGTAATGCAACATAAGGAATCATCGTAGACCGACAATAAGGATGAAATGGTGGTGCAGTTACACCTAATTTACAGTCAGATACATTAACGACTTTTTTATCGAGATGCCTACAAGTAGAGGATGTATGCTTATCGAGTGTTGCCAGTATCTGATATTGTTTAACATTTAATTCCGTGAAAGAATTAACTAATGCTTTTTCTTGTATATAAGCAGTTTCTGTTTCGACTAATCTGCGTACATTAGAAGTTTGAGTATTAAATGCTTGTGAAATACGTTCTGTTGTTCTTTCAGATGCTTCTTGTGCAATGAAAGAACGTGTGATTTCTTGCTGTAATTTAATAATTAATGTATCTCTTTGTCTCCATATACGTTCCGAATAATTTAATGCATTCCAGGGTTCTTGAATAGCTGCTAATATTTGTTTTTTAGGTACTTGTCTAAATGTTTGGTAGTTACCCATAAGAGATTGCGTGTTATAGGCTGCTTGATAATAACTAGATTGATATTGTTTAGATAAAAAAGTAGTCATTTCTGCATTTATATCAGCGGCCATTTCTTCTGCAAATTGTTGTGTATGTACCCATAAGGCTTCGATGCGTGATAATCTGGAACGAATAGATGCATTATCTAATAATTTAATTTGTTTATTGGATAAGTTTTTTTGTTGTGCTAGTTTTGTGTATTCTTTGAGGGTTAATTTAAATGCTTTTAATTCTCTATCTGTTAATTGTTTCTTAGCATCTTGCAGCGATAAACCATTAGTATTTGCGTATTTTTGATAGAACGCCTGTATTTGTGAAAGTTGCTTTTCAAGAGCATATTGAGTTATGGAATTTAGTTTTTTGAATTCTTGTAGTGCATCTGATAAACCATCTTCTTTTGTTTGTAAAAATCTATCGTCCCAGTACATTATTCACCTTCGTAGGTATAATCTTGATGTAGTGTTTCTTGTCGTTCTTTTTTAATCTGTTCTAGTTCTTCATCAACATTCACAGTAAATGGATGATTAGCTACTAATGTTCTTTCAGATACAATACCGACAGAGTTTTTAATAGCATCAATTGTGTCTTGTTGGTTAACAGGTAAGTCTCTATTAAAGATAAAATTAATAGATTCAATACTAGGCAAATTATTAAGAGAACGATACGCATTAATAAAGTCCACTAAATGATGTAGAGAAGCTTGAAATTCAGATTCCATTTCATTAGCATCTAAATCAATGTCAGAATACATAGAATTGATATTCATTTGATTAGGGTTATTAGTCATACGGTCATCTTTAGCATCAAAGCCACGACCATTTGTAATAATAGCCCTTTCTAATTCTTTAATAATGGTTGTATAATTCGTAGAATCTACATTTACTTGTAAGGCTTGTACATCACCTTCTATTTCTGGATTGCCAGATATTTTAATCACGCCATGTTTTGCTAAATTGTATCTAAAGTCAGCTAAGTCTGTACCTTCATAACCTTTAAGAATTAAAATCGTATTATGTACATCTTGTGACATAACATTAGCGAAATTAGAGAGCATTTGATTTAATGCATCTTGTAATGTTTTAATTTTGTCTAATAAGAATGTTTCATCAGAATTAGGCTTGAACCAAATTAATGGAACAGAAGACCAATTATAAGAAATATCATTTTTATGAATATAAGCAGTATTTAATTTAGAAGTATCTGGTGCTAATTGACCATTAGAATAAATATAATAATGAACGCCTTCTGGTAAATAATATTCGACGTGTGTTTCTGTTGTCGTGATATTAGCACTTTGATATATTTCAACATCATAAAAATGAATAAATGCATCGAGTTGTTTATGTGCTTCATCGTGCCAGAATGGAATTACATTTTCTGGTTTAAAGCGTTTAAAAGAAAGAGCACCTTGTTCATTAATATAAGGGTGTAAATAACCAATGGAGCACTGATATACGTCTTTACCTAATTCTTTTAATAGATTTTGGAAGCTAGGATTAAAATAATCAGTTACATCAATATCATCACTTGTTTGTGTGTCGATTTGTTGCGATAATAAATAATTTGTCTTTTGGTCTACTAAATCATCGAATAAATTATTAATGATTTTATGATTAGGAATGATACCAGAAGCATCTTGCATATTTTGTTTGTCTGTATAAACTAAATGTTTAGGTTCTTGTTGCTGACCTAAATAATATTTTCTGGAGAGAAGCATTTTACGTCGTTTAGTAGATGACAAGAAACGTTCTAATTCTGACTGAACGAATTCTTGTTCTGATACACCTTTATGTTGACGTATAATGTCTATCCATTGTTCAGTTGTATTCATTAAATAAATAATCCTTTATTATTCAAAAGAAAAAACAGGTTGTAATACATTTACTTTTTCAGCTACGCCAGTTAATGCATCTGGAGCATCATCATGTAAATTTTTGCCTTCTCGTTGATAAGAAGTGATAGCTTTATAAAACTCTGGGTATTTATTGTGCCAATTTTGTGGAAAATAAATATGTTCCATTACCCATGTCGCATTTGAAAGAATACGAGCTTGTTTATTTTTGGATTGATGGAATGGTCTTATAACTGTGTGATTCGTATTATATGTATTCGTTAAATAATGAGAGATTTGTCTTGAAAAACCTCTACCGCCATTATTAGATTCGATATCAGCTTGATTGACTTTATATTCAAAAATATGTTTCGCCACGAGAGGTTCTGTTATTTCCATTGGTTCATTTGTATAAATAACATCTAAGATATAGGCTTCTTTTTGATAAATGCCATATATAATAGAACATAAATAGTCAGAACCAGTATCGGCTGTATCTGTATAAGACTGTATTTTTTCAAATTGTGGAAGAGAATCATATGTTTTAAATGATGTATATAATTGACCTTTTAAATCGATAGGTTCTTGTTGATAATTGGCATAAAAGATATCTGGCGACATTAATTTCTTTTTCTCTTCATATGAATCTCTGGATAATACTTCATCACATAACATCGTGCCGTCATCTTGTAAGGCTTTTAAAGAAATCACTTCAGCATCATCTTTAAAATGATTTATAATACGTCCAGCTAAATCATCAGAAGCCCAGCGTGTCATAATAATAATTATTTTTCCGCCTTCTTCTAAACGAGATAGCATTGTATTCGTAAACCAATCATAATGTGCTTGTTTCGTTAATTGGTTATTAGCTTCTTGTGCATTTTTAATAACGTCATCAATAATCATTAAAGAACAGCCGAAGCCAGTTGCAGTACCAGATGGTGAAGTAGCTAGGTAAGAAGAATATTGACCTTCGAGTGACCACATATTCATAGCTGCATCACCTTGTTTTATTTTTACGTCTGGAAATACATCAGAAAAAACTGGTATAAATGGTTCTACTTTTTGTGTTTGAATTGTATTTCGTACTGTTTTAGCAAATTGAGTAGAAAGTGTTTCATTATAAGAACCAGTCATTATTTTTTTAGTAGGGTCTTTACCGAACGTCCATTCCGCAAATAATGATGCAGTTCTTGATTTGCCAGTTCGAGGTGGTATAGATATAACTAATACTTTTTTAGGAGAATTAAATACGAATTCTTGTAAGGTATTAGCCAATTGAACAAGATACTGTCTGGAACGTTTATAAAAATCTGGAGCCATTAATTCACAATAATCAAAAAAATCACGTCGAGCTAATTCTAATTTAGCTTCATACGTGATATGTTTTTCGAGTTGTGGTGTCATTATCAATTGGATATCAGAAGAAATTCGTATCACCTCCTTTTAGTGTTCGTATATGTTCATATATGTTAAAAACTACATAAGGATTATTAAGACTTCTTATTCTCAATTAGATTTGTAGCGAGAGAACGAAGGTCTTCTGTAGATAAATTTTGTAGTGGATTATTAATAGTTGTATTCATAGTGACTTTTTGTTCATAAGCAGCATCCATTTTATTTAATAAATCAAGTGCTTTTAATCTATCTGCATATTTAATATCATCTGCATTTACAAACTTAGTTAATAATTCACGACGTTCTTCAATTGAAATAACTGTTTTTTTTATTCGGTCTTCATCAGAACATCCAGAGGCTTTTTGTAAATAGTCAATGTAGGCTTTAATGCCAGGCTTTGCAAGGTTCTCTGTTGCCATATTAGAAATGACTTTATATGTTTTTTGTGAGTAACCAGCAGCTTTAACAGCATCGAAACCATTATTGCCATTTGAGACATATGCTTCGCAAAAAAGTGCTTGTTTTCTTGTTAGCACATAGCCATCAATTATTAATTTACCTTTGTCATTTTTTTTGAGTGCAATTAGTCTCACCTCATTTTTTTAATTGAAATATAGATAGTTAAAATAAATGTTTTTTTATATGTGTTGTTATCATTTATCGTTTAAGATAAAAAATAAAGAAAATAGCTATAAAACTATTGATTTTTTAATTGATAGAACATTTGTTCTTATTTTAGGGTAAAAAAATAACCCTCTTAATTAAAAGAGGGTATTTTTTCTTTTTTGCTTTGATTTTTTTAAATTATATTGTAGGAGGATATATAATTATGGACTTTTGGCTAAGAAATTTATGTTAGAAAGGAGGTTTCATGTAAAAACAAATATGACTAAAAAAAAGAATTAAACTTGTTTTGCTTCTACACTAACGATATTGCGTGGTAGTATATGAATACTCATGAAAATTAGCGAAGTCCTAAGCGGTTAAATTCTTCGTCTATTTTCTTAAATATATTTTCTGTACGATGGTATTCTTTATGTTTTAAATAATTATCTATTTTATAGTCAATAATAGATAGAGCTTGTATAAGAGATTGTTTAGGCATATTGGATTTAAACACATGGTATTTAAATTCGCCGCCGTCATATGTCGTATATTTTAATACATCTTGTTCTGGTCCTAACATCATATCTGAAGGTAAATCATTTACAGTATATATATAATCATGTTTAGTTTCTTTTAGAGAGATATGTTTAAATACATTATATTGTCTGGATTTTATTTTATAGAACATATATTCGAATATATTAGCGAGTATCACGTACAATAATAAAATCATCATTAAGAATAAAATAATAGAAGCAAGATTTATTAATGTGAAATATTGAGTAAGCATAGTATTATGTTCTCCTTATTAATTTAATCAAGATATACAGTAGATTGGGAAATACGCTTTTCTTCTTTTGCACCAGTTTTTAATGTGCGAATTAATTTCCATTTATTAGGAGTAGGTTCTTCATTATGTTGGAGTCTAAAATATGTATCAATGTCTCTTAGGAGAGAAATTAATTCTTTATTATAGAGATTCAATGATTTAGAGTAGAAGGAAATACCTTTAATAATGTTTGGGTTATAACAATAGCAGTCGAATATATTAAGTTGTTCCAGGCGTTTTATATATGTTGGCGGTAATGGTTTTAAAAAAAAGAAATGCATGGAGTATTTTTTGAGCGGAGGATTATGAGGAGCTTCATCTATATAGTCATGGATGATGAAATTATTAGATGGTGTGTACCAATTGTAAAAGTCCATTTTATATCCTTTCCGTTAATAATCTAGGTTGTAAATTAAAATAAATACTATTGCTAATATAATAAACATAATAGTCATATGATTGGGTTCTCCTTTTCTTGAAGTAATTTGCAGATATCTTTTAATGCTTTAGATAATACGATTTGAATAAAACGAAGCGTACATCCTTTTTGAGTAGAGCCAGCGACTTTCCATTCTATCGCTATATTAGCCATTGGTATTCCTAATAAATAATAGCTAGTAAGAAGCAATTTATGTCTAGCATTATCTAATTGATTAATTGTGGCTATCACTTGTTGCTGTACTTTAAGATATTCTCTTTGAGCTTCTTTTTCTATTTCTTGGTATTGAATAAGCAAAGATTGTAATTCTTCGTCGCCGATTTTAGATATATCTTGTTGATATAACTGAACCAGAGCATCAGATTGTTTTAAAGATAGCTTGGCGTTTCGATATTGTTCGAGATATCTACGAGCTTTCTTTAGATTGTAATAAGGTTCATCCTCTCCGAAGAGTGGTTCTTCAATATAGTTAGGTGAATTATCTAATAATTCTTTAATTAATTCTTTTTGTTGTTTAGTGTACTTCATTAGTCATATTACCTTTCTATTAATTATTATTTATTTATTGTCTTTCAATTAATCTCATAGCACGTACTTCTGTCATGCGGATTTGTTTTTCTGTCAATTTTAATTCTGTAGCTATTTCTGCATGTGTTTTATCTTCTACATATAAGCCATTAAGAGTAGCAAATTCTGTAGGGCTTAATATACTCATATCAATATAACCAAAGGCCGCTTCATTTAATGCATTTTCTAATTGTTCTTCTGCATCTCTATCGATAATCGTATCAATTAATTCTTCGCCTTCGTCTAAGGACGTTACATTTAATTCAACAGTAGAAATAGCATTTAATATAGAAATAATTGTTGTTTCTTGAATATTAGTAAGTTTAGCTATTTCTGTAGTCGTAATTGGTTTTTTTAGTCTTTCTAATAATTGTTTGGCTTTATTTATTTTGCGTAATTTATTAACAGCTGGTTCAGATATTTTCATTACCTTAGTACGTCTTAAATATTTAGCCATTTGTCTAATAACGGCTTGTTTTGTGTAAGTCATAAAAGAAGCAGCTTGTGTATAGTCATAATTAGGAAAGGCTTCTAGGACCGCAATCATACCTTCTTGAAATAAATCTTCAATATCACCTTTATCTCTATAAACCTGTACTATGGAAATAATGTGACGACTTTGAGCTAATACAATAGTGTCTTTGATTTCTCTTTTTCGTCTATTAGATGGTGTTTCATAATATTCTTTGAATAATATTTTTTCTTCTTCTTTAGTTAATACTTTACTACTATCAATAATAGTTGAAATTTTCATTGGTTTTTTATATCACTTTCTGGGTAAATAAATTGGATTAGTAATTTTGCTGTATAAGGAATTTACATATAAAAAAGGAGCCATATGTTATGTTTTACTATTTTGGCTCCTAAGATATATGTGGTATACATCCCTTAACGGCCTCTTCACTATTCACATTACCGAGAAAGGATTTTCTTAATCACATTAGATATTTAATTTTTTTATTTTTTTGACTAATTAATCTTCGTCATCATATTTTCTATTGTAGATGCTTTCTGGGAAGCTTAATAAACAAACATGAGTTGTTACATGAGTGTATACATGAAAACGACCTTCAAGATAAATACAATTGTAAAGAACATCATCTTTATATAATGTAGCACAAACTGAAAATTCATAATCATCATCGTTATGTTCGAAACCAGCAAAGCCACAAGAGACAGGCAAAAATTCTTTAAATTCACCAAAGACAATTCCTTTTAGCATTGATTGTCTTTCTTCATAACTGTATTCGTTAGTCATGATATCTTCAAATAAGTACCTGTCGAATTTCTTTTCCAAACGTTTGATATTTTTCTTAATTTCTTTTGCTCTTCTATTTCGTTGTTCTTCAGTTATTGGCATTTGTTTTTTCTCCAATCTATATTAGTTAATTATTTACGTGTCATTTATTTTCATTATTTTGTCTACTCACCCTTCATATTACTATGGAGCTATTTTATTAATCACAAATTAATCTTTTTCTTTTTGCGAAGCATTAAAGATACTAATTGTTGTTTCGTCTAATTCAATGTTATATAGGGCGGCTAAATATTCCATAGCCATTTTAAATTGATTTTCTGTGTCTTCTTCAGTACCCATAAGCATATACATTAAATTAAATACATCTAAGCCTCTACGTTCATCTGTAGATACACATTCATCATTCATACAATAATATCTTTCCTTGCCGTCTTTATAAATAACTACTGCAAGTTGTTTATCATCTTTATGGAAGATGCAATTGAATCTAGTTCTGACTGGTAAGCCTAAAATATCAGAGATACCATTCTTTTCAATAAAAGCTTTTGCTTTAGTCCATGACATAAGCACTTTTGTTTCATTCGCTGCGGATACTTCAAACATTTCACCGTTCATAATTTTGTCAATGTTATATCGTGTTCTATCAATCATGGATAAGTATTTGCATTCATTTACTTTTGGATAGTCAACATTAACAATTTTTGCACAAGCTAAATATTGATATGGAGATAATAACTGAATTAAATCATCTGGGAAATAGAACATTAATTCTGCAAAAAATACACTATGACCAGCATTGAATGCAACTGGGTTCATAACATACACATTTTTAACTAATTCATTGCCTTGTGTCTTAATTAATACATTAGCCTTCTTAGCAACAGATAGATAATTTTCTACTGTTTTTTTAGCTACTTCAAAACGTTCAGATAAGATATCAACAATATCTTGTTTTTGAAGCGGTTTTTTCTTTTTCTCATCAATAGTAACTAACTTATTTTCTTTATTTAGGTATTGAGCTAAATAAAAAGTATACATAGCATAGTTAGCATTATTTAATCGACCTAATACTTTATTAGATAAGAAATAATAACTTTCTGCATCTTTGTCATAAATCTTAATGTAGTTGCAGTTATTCGTGAAAAATTTCTTTCTATCAGTTATAAACCGATTCAATTCTTTTTTTGTATCTGGTTTTTTAGCCATGAGAATTACCTTTCAATTTTTAATTTTCTTTCCCATCTGTAAGAAGTTTTGACTATCTTTTTTCCTACCAGGCTGGGAAAGATTTACGATATAAAATAATGATTTTACGACCATAACGTCGTATTAATATATTATTTTGTCTACCATCAAAAATAGTGCTATATATTAGAATATAGAATATAAGACTTTTTTTGACTTTCAGCTAAATTTATTTTTTCTCATTTTTTCTACTTCACATATATCATAAGCTAAATGTCATTGACTGTCAATATCTTTTTTTTATTATTTCGTACATTTGTTATGAATTATATGTTTTTTTGTTCTTCGATATATATATTACGTATCTGACTATTAATTAAACAATAAAGGTTAAAAATATTCTTTTATACAAGAATATAGAAGATACAGAATATATGTTTTTTGTCTTCACCTACATATTACCTAACATCAAATATCTTATTTTTGAGATATTTTTATTTTTTTGTATTTTCATATTAAAAATTGTATTTAACGTAGATAGTATCTATATTTTTATATGTTTTTTAGTACTATTTTATTTGAAAAAAGTTTCCCATCTATTTGGAGTTTTTCCTATCTTTTCTCCCAGCTGGCTGGGAAGGATTTTAGTGTACTAAAGTGCTATTTTCCCCTGTATACGTCAGCATAAAACATTATTTTGAGTAGGAGCAAAAATAATGCTATATATTAGAATATAGAATATAGGAAAAATTTCGTTTAAAATTTAGATGTGGTGAAGGAGAGTTATCGACTGAACACACATCGTCTGCTAACTTCACTTAATACATCATAGGTTGTTATTTCATATATATGATGCGGAAGCTATTGTATGTCATATCTACAACTACATATTACTGGTAAGCTTATTTGAATATCACATCTTAGTTTTAAATTTAAATAAAGATATCTTAATACATTATGTGGTTTTGTTTCATAATCATAATGCGTATCTTAAATTCTTCACCCTTAATACTACCTATATCTGTTTCTATTAAATACATATTGAGTAGAAAATATTTTTGTAGTAGTAATTTTGTTGGTCACCTATATATTACCTATTAAGTTTCTTATTAAGTGTTAGATAAAAAATTTTTTTGTAAATTGTATATACTAGGCCAGCACGTCTAGCATAATCGAGTAGTTTAGCATAACCCTGGCCTTCTATTAAATTATAGGAGGGCAACTTTTTGTGTAGTTTCTATTAATGTGTAAAAAAACTGCTACTTTTATACCTAAAATATTGTTATTTAGATATTATGTGGTTGATTATCTGGTAAAACTCTAAAACTAATTATTTTAGCTATAATTTGTGTTAAATAATTAATATGGTATTGCTATTAAGAATATTATTTAAATAATGATTGCTATACTATATGTTGTTGCTCTTATTAAGAAATATTCAGTAAAAAACTATGTGGCTATTTCTCTATTCAAAAGAAGCATACAATTTAGTGGTAGTTTTTCTTAATATGCCTCAATAACTCAATATGTGACTAAAATACACTTAATTTTTAATCCTAACGAGAAAATGCCCTTTTTTGACAGATTCGGAGAGTTAGTATGTATTTTAGGTTCTAATCAAAAGAAGTACAGGGAGTTTAATTTAGATATGCTATGCTAACGCTTCGGCCAGCATTAACGCTTTCCTGTACAAGAAATAGTCTACAAGAGCAGTTGCCGAAGATATTTCAGTTAAGGCGGCAAAATATCACTCTGTTCTTCTCTTGACTAAGAAAATTAGCCATATTACAGATTTCTGAATATTTCCTAAACAAGATAATATATGTTAGCCTAAAATAAGAGTATTTTTTATTTAACAGATACCATTAACTGCCCTGGTGAGTGTTCTTGATTAAGAAAATTAGTCACATATAATGATGGCTGAATATATCTTAATTAAAACAAGAACATACTACATCTTAATGGCATGGTTAAAGTATAAAAAAAGTACAGGTTTTTATATCACTTTTTGTACTTTACTAGATAAAATGATACATAATAACAAACAACTATTATTTAAATAAAAAAGAAGGTATTAGTACGAATTATACTATCTGAAAGGCCGAGTTATCATAATAGACCGAGCATATGTAGTTAAGCGGCCTTAAAGCAATGATAATTTAATAGCTCTTATTATATTTCAATAGTAGCTGCTGAAGCAGGTTTAGCTTATGAAAAAACAATAGAAAATACATAAAAAATACCCTCTACATAACATAGAGGGTATCTTCTAATTATTTCATTTCAGAGGCATGTAATTGATTATCATACCAATTTATATATTGTTCTAATGCTTCTTCTAAAATAGGTTCTAAGATTTTATTAGATTCACAAATAAATTGATATTGTTCTTCTGGAGTCATAGCTTGCATACGTTCTTTTTGTTTATTTGTCTGTTTCGTTAATGCTTGCATAGGAGATTGATTATTTTCTAACCGTTTGCGTAAGGTCATAGTATTTAAACCAAATGCATCAGCCATATCAATTACATTAACAGTTAATGGTATTTCATCAAATAAAGGCATCTTCGTATTATTTATTTTATTGCGTTGTTGTTGTTTAAGAGTAGCCCAACGACAATTATCTTTAGAATAGCCTTTAGTATTATCAATTCTATCGATAGTTAAACCAGGTTTATAGCTATCATACATATCACGTTTAAAGTTATCGAAGTTTTCCCATTCTTCACAGTAACCTAATAAAGAATACGTTCCGTGATATGGTTGCGTACTATTATTGCATCTGGATTTCATTTGCTTCCATTGATGATAGAATGGAGTATCTGACATACCATGTGTAGAAACACTATAACGTCTACCAGGTTCATAATTATTAAAAGAGGTATCTTTCGTTCCAGTTAATTCACCAGTACAACGAATTTCTTCTTCCCATGTTTCTAAATTCAGTACATGGTATTGATGGCCTTTTTCATGGTCAAAAGCTACTTCTTCAATAATTTCAAATCTACCAGCTACTTTTTCTTGTAATTTTTCTAATCTAGTCATATTTGGTTTTCCTTCTGCATTCATAATGAATGACTTCTAAAATAATAAGAATGTGACTAAAAAACATAGTGTTTTTTAATGCTTCACCCTGTATATTACCTAACAAGATGTATATTAGTGTGTGACAAGCAAAAATATTTTACGAGAACAAAATTTTCATATAAGAATAGAATTAATATTTTTGTTCGTCACCCTAATATTACCTACTGGTATTTCTTAATCACATTCAAAATAAAAAATTTTAAGATAACCATTGGTTGTGTACTTTCTTCACTAGAAAGTCTTGAAAGGCGGCTATGTTAATCGTCTTCTTTTTATGAGAAAATGAAATAACCATTCCGTCATATTCTGGGTCTTGCTCCATTTGATGTACTAAAGCAGTTGTTTTAGTTCTGCCGATATCAAATAGTTTGGCTAGGTTAGTTACACTAGCCCATTCTTGTTGCATACGCTATGGCCTCCTTAGCCATAACTCCCAATAAAATAAAAACCTCACTATCATAATAATGCATATACAATTATTTGTCAAGAACAGTCATTGACTTTTTATTTCATATCCAGTATACTAAGATAAAAGGAGGAATCCACAAATGAAAAATATTCAATTAAAACAATTAAGATTATCCAAAGGATTCAAAACACAACAACAGATGGCTGATAAAATTCAAGAATTTTTAGTTAAACATGGTCATGCACAGAGCTATACGAGAACAGCCTATACGATGCTAGAAAATGGCTTAGTCAAGAATGTACCTGGTTATATCGTAGAAGCTCTTCAATATTTATTAGATGCACCTAATATTATAGAAGTATTAGATTCAGCACATATGATATCGTCTACTAGACAAGCTATGAGAGATGAAATGCTTAATAAATTAGATACATTAACAGATGAAGAATTTGAAGCTGTATTAACTGTCGTCAATATGTTAAGGAGATAATGCATATGTTTATAGAAGAAAGGACATTAAAAAATGGTAGTGTGTCTTATCGCTACGGCGAAACCTATAAAGACCCTCTAACCCATAAATATAAAAAAGTATATATTACGTCCTCTAAAACAGGTAAAGCCGTACAGAAAGAAATACAACGGCAACTACAGGATAAAATAGAAGCTATCTTAAATGGTTTAACTATAAAAAAATCCATAGTTTTAGGTCAACTTATTGATGAATTTGCAGATTCTGAACGTAATATACGAAAAGTGACTACACAACGAAATATAGATAAATATGCTTCAGTTATTAAGAAATGGTTTAATCCAGACATCGTAGCTACAGAATTAAAACCGATACATATTCAGAAAGTGATTAATGAAAAATTAACGCAATTATCCTGGTCCTATGTAAAAGCTACCTATGGTTATTTAAGACAAGCCTATAAGTATGGAAAAAGAGTAGGTTATATATCAACTATCGATATGTTTGACGATATTGTGTTACGTAAGCCTACAAAAACACCAGAGCAATTACAGGCTATAAAAGGTAAGTTTTTATCTAAATCTGAATTAGATGAATTACTAGATAAAGTAGAACAAAAAAATCCTAGAGCAGCTAAATTATTTACGTTTCTTTCACTAACTGGTTTACGTATCGGTGAATTACGAGCATTACGAGTACAGGATTATAATGCTAAAGAAAAATATATAGAAGTAAATGTTACCCTATCACAAAAGAACGAAAGACTAGCACCGAAAAATGAATACTCATTTAGACGTGTAACATTAGGTAAGCCAGCACAAATGATTCTAGCGTATTTCATTCAACTCAATCATACAAGGCAACAAATCATGGATAAATACGATAATCCAGATAATTATATTTTCGTTACAGATGGAGGTCAGCCCTACGATATTCAATTTTTGAATAAATTATTAAAGAGTATACCTTTCCATAAGCATGTATCGACACATACCTTTAGGCATACACATATTTCATTATTAGCAGAAGCCAATATTCCATTAAAAACAATTATGGAACGTGTAGGACATAATGAACCGAAAACGACATTATCTACGTATACTCATGTTACACAAGAAATGAAAGAGCAAGAACAACGATTTTTAGATACATTATCTGTATAGTAAGAAAGCACCTGTTAAAGGTGCTTTCTTTATGTAAATATTTAATTCTAAAAAAGGGGAAAATAAGGGGATAAAAAGGGGAAAAAATACTAAAATATATACGATTTTTTATGAACATATACGAACATATAAAAATAAGAAAAGTACTACAGGATATCTGGTTTAACAGACATTCCATAGTACTTTTAATAATTATTTGATTAAGTGGCGGAGAGGGTGGGATTCGAACCCACGGCCCCTTGCGGAGTCACTGGTTTTCAAGACCAGCTCCTTAAACCACTCGGACACCTCTCCATAATGGTATATTATAGCAGATTTGTATTGAAATATGCAACAATTGAATATAGGTAACCTCAGATATCTCCCATGTAGAACTACTTATATTAGAGACAAAAAAGCTGGCCTAAAGCCAGCTTTCAGCATATCTATTGTAGTTATTATCTCAGAAAAGATCTTTTTTCCACATGCCAATGATGGCTACGATGGAACAGGCCACGGAGATGCCCACAACCTCGAAGAAACCATTTTCATCGTTTTGAAACGGCAATGGCACGTTGGTCCCCC
>ERZ773055.225-NODE-225-length-38418-cov-4.062508_pt1 | contig 38418 bp, 32 predicted proteins | sample MGYA00580515_ERZ773055 | MGnify/ENA primary metagenome ERZ773055 (study PRJEB29015, sample SAMEA2737993) | human oral metagenome | biome: human oral; feature: human-associated habitat; material: dental | place: China | collected 2064 ...
CCATTCTCTAAAATTTCTACTTCCCTCTGCCATAATAAGCTCCTGCATAAGATTTGATCCAACGAAAAAAATTTAAATATTGATGATTTTGATCCACTATTTCCTGATACAGACTTTGATTCATTAACAGATCTTAGTAAATCGAAGTATGATGATTTAGATTTCAGTATCTTAATCTCTAACAAAACAAAATAGAACCAAGTTTGACTAACTCAATCTTGGTTCTTATTTTATATTTTTTACTCCATTTCAGATGTTATTAAACTCTCAATATAATTAATATACTTTTCATCTATAATTTTTGCATATAAATGCGGACTTCTATGCAAAATCTTTCTACCATCTTCTAAAATAACTAATGCCTTTTGAGGGTTATTTTTAACGCGCCATTCGTATACTGCCAAAATAGTTTTATTTTGAGGTTCTTTCGCTTTAAGACGCGCACTAACGTGTTTATCCTTCATCAGTTTTTCTATAATTTCTGATTCAGGCTCAAATAAACTCGTAAACATCACTAAACTTCTCATTACCTCTATTTTATATGGCAATATTAAATCTGGATTTTCTAAATAAAGTTTTAATAAGCTATCATAAACTTTTTTTAATTCGAATTTATCTTGATTATATTCTATTTCTAAAAACTTTAAGTAATCTGTTATATGTGTCGCTTCCTTTACTTTTAAGTTTTTTATTTTTTCTAACACTTCTGGATGTTCTACCACATAAGATTTTCCGTACGTTGCATAAGCAGCACTAACTAAACTCAAATGAATTGCATACCTATTTATTTCGCTTCTCAAGCAAAGTTTAAAACTCATTCCATCATTAAATCCCATAGGAATTGCATTAGTAATTGCAAAAACTAATCCTATTAAGGTAAATATCAACATATATACACTAGGTGCGATAATCCACCCTAGCAACGAAAATATTATATTAAATAGCACTCCACCAGCTAAATATAGTTTATAGGGAAATGTCCCATTTTCAAGCTTTGGTGGTTCCATTAAACATTGTCCCGCAGTTCCCTTTGTTCCCTGAATTATTTTGAATTTTATTTTATTTTCTTCATCTTTAACTATTGCAAAATTAAATACCTTAAAACTTATAAATTTATAACCACTTAATAATCCAAAAAACAAATGCCCTGCTTCATGAATTATAATTTGTAAAATAATGCCAAATAATAATGTTGCAATTATTAAATAAATATTTGGTGCTTCTTGTGATGAAAGTTGTTCCCTCATATAATATGAAATTAGATTTCCTATCCAAAATCCTAACCCAAAAATAACAATATATAATAATATTTTCAACTTTTTATTCATCTTTACTCCTCTTCTATAAACTATTGAAAATAACAGTGTTTTTTTATTTTACATTTTTTTTTGAACATAGTCCATAACTTCGTTTATTTGATTTTTATTATCAACTGATATAATTATTATAATATCGCCCATTGATGCCGAAAAAACCTCTGGGACATAAGAAATCATACGTAACTCTTGTGTATATTTATTTCGTATATTGTCAAGAGAATATACATACTGATACTTATTACGTCGTGACAATGAAATTGTATATCTATTTGTTGAATTTCGAGAAACTTCATTATCTAATACTACATCAGCATAAATATCATATAAAGAAATATTATAAGAATAATTATATAAATCTACACATGTCCCACCAGCAATACGATTATTATATTCTAGAGCAATATACTCACCGTCCGGAAGTCTAAAGAACTCTATATGGAAAAATCTTTCTCTCATACCAAATTCATGGACAATACATTTCCCTATTTCTCTCAATTTCGAATCAATATTAGGTTCAATAATATTTGCATAATCTAAACTATCATTGACTGCATCAAGTGTTGACTCAGTGTATAAAAAACTTGCTTCAAATACAATATCTCCATGTTGATTAATTAAACCATCATATGTACAGAGAAGTCCATTTTCAACAAATTCCTCAAAAAAGTAACTTTCTTTCTCATCCCATTCATTAATAAACTCTGCTACATCTTTTTGAGATAATAACTTATATGTATTAGCAGAACCTACTCCATTATCCGGTTTCGCAATAAGCGGTAATTCCAATTTTTTCAAAATATCATATAATTCTTCTTTATTAGTAGCAGCATACCCCTCTACTACTCTTGCTCCCGCTTCTTTAAACACGCTTTTCATCTTTGATTTATATTTTGTAAGTTCTAGCTGTTTAGGTTTAACTCCATAAACATTAAAATCTTCACGTAGCCCAGCATCTAGTTCAAGCCAATATTCATTATTAGATTCTATTCTATCTATTTTTCCATGTTTATATGTTAAAAATGCTACTGCACGAAAAACTTCTTCATAATTTTCCATGTTATCAACTCTAAAATATTCTGTTAGGGTATCTTTTAAAGTCTCACTTAACGCATCATAACTTTCTGAACCTACTCCTAATACAACAATGCCTTTTTCTTTCAAACTCTTTGCAAAAAACTCTTGGCTTACCGGAAAGTTCGGAGATACTAATAAATAATTCATAATTATTTCACCCTACCCTTCTTTTTTTGTTATTATTCTATCATAAATGAAATAATTTTTCTATATATTTCTAAAAATCGTATATTAAAAGACTTTGGAAAAAATCCAAAGCCTTCTTTTATTCTTTTACTCTTACTGTAAGTTGTTCTAAATATTTTTTAAGTGTACTATCAATTTCATCATCCATACCTTTAGTAGCTTTTAAATCAACTTTTATTTCCACTTTTTCATTATATGTTTGAGTCATTATTATATTACTTAATACGCAAATATTCGATACAACACCGCAAAACTCAACTTCCTCATAATCACTACGACTTATATATTTCGCTAAGTCAATGCTACCAAAAGATGTCTTATTGAAAACTTTCTTAGCATATTTTTCATATTTTGCTACTTCACCATATAATCCATGCCCTTCTGTATCAATTATACAATGTTCTATTGGGATATATCGACCTTCTCTTGTAGTTAAGTAGTTGGTATAATGAGTATCTTTTGTAAACATTATATCTTGGTTATCTTGTCTATATTTTTCTATTTTATCAACAATAACTTTTTCTAATTCCCTTGCATGTTCTACTGTTAGTGATCCATCAACAAAATCTTTCTGGTAATCAACAACCACTAATAACTTTTTCGTAGTATTATTTTTTAACGTAATTCTTAAATAGCATAAAAATGAAATTGCTAATAATATTATTGCTAGGTAAAATAAAACTTCAGTAATAAATTTTGGATGAAACATTGGTTTAGTTGAAAACTTATAAATTATTACCGTTATCGAAATAATAATTGGAAGTATAAAAATCCATACTCTTTTTTTAATAAATGTCGTAAATTCTCTAGTACCTAATTTTTTATAAATTAAATATATAAATAATCCTGCTAATCCAAATAGCATTGCTAATGTTCCATATTTATGCATTAAATGAAATACAGGCTTAGCACTTGGACCTAAAACATAACCTAAAGTTGTAAATGTTCCTACCCAAGCAATTCCCCCAAAGGTAGAATAGATATGGAATCTTTTAGCATCTACTTTTGTTATTCCTGAAAAATACCCTAATATATGGCGAACCCCAGGTAAATAATATGCGATTATTATTACAATATTCCCATATTTATTAAAGAATTCTGATGCTTTTGTCATTCGGTAAGGTGTAAGCCCCACATATGAACCATACTTTTCTATGGCTTTAACTCCTAATCGGCGTCCCACTTCATAAGATAACTGCATTCCCGTTATTGTCCCTAATGCACTTGCTAATATCATTCCTAAATAACTTGCATGCCCTCCATAAGCCATAATACCAGCAAGAAGCATCATTGTTTCCCCAGGCAATGGCAAAGCTGCAAATTCCAAAATCATAGATATAAACAATATCAAATAAACATGTTCAGCCAATAGTTTAAATAACATTTCCATTTATAAACTATTCTCCTTATTAAAATTACTTTTAAATTATATCACATTTAAATTTTCTTATCTACTTTAACATACTTAACTAATAAATACTTTAAACAAAATAAAAAAAACTGAAGCTAGATAAAATTCTAACTTCAGTTTTCTTATTAAACTAATACTTTATCATTTTCTTTTCTCTCTTTTGGAGATTTACGAACTGATATTTCTATTTTTCCTTTCTTATTTAACTCTCTAACTTTCAATACCGCCCATAGTTGCGCAGCGATAAATAGAGATGAGTAAAGACCAAATATAAGCCCAATAAGCAATGCTACATTAAATGTATAAATTGAGCTACTTCCGACTAATAACATAACTACAACTGTGATGATAACAGTTAGTACTGTATTAATAGAACGAGTCAATGTTTGACGTAATGATACATCTACAAGTTTGTAAATTTGTTCTTTTGATGTCAATACTTTTTCATGACGCATATGTTCTCGAATTCTATCGAATGTAACAATTGTATCATTAATAGAATACCCGACAATTGTCAGAACTGCCGCAATAAATGTAATATCAACTTCTAAACGTAAAATACTTGTTATAAAGATAATTACTGCCACATCATGTAAAAGAGCTATGACACTCGTAAGTCCCATTCTCCATTCAAATCGAAATGCAACATAGAGAATAATACCGATTGAGGCATACATCAATGCAAATAATGCATTTTTAGCAAGTTCTTTACCTATTACTGGTGATACAACACTTAGATTAGCATCTTTATTGTATTTTTTAGAGAAGTACTCTTTTATTTCAATAGCTTTATCTTGTGCAAAACTATCTTTAGAATGAACTGTTGCTTGTTTTTTATCTGGTGTTAAGACAATTTTTTCGTCTTTTACTCCAAGTGATGATAAGTCTTGTTTTACTTGTTCAGTTGTAAGTTCAGTATTTGATGCTACATCAATACGTGTACCACTAGAAAAATCAATTCCTAAGTTAAGTTTAAACATTCCTAACGAGATCGTTCCTGCAATCATAATTGCTATACTAAATGCGAAGAATTTCTTCATGTTTTTTGTGAAACTTAACCATTCAAATTTTGTATTTAATTTTAATGAATTAATTCCAAATTTAGATTCATGAATTGATTTTTTATTAACTCCGAAATATTCTGGTTTATTATTAAAGATATTAGAGTTTACTAATAAACTTAATAATAATCTTGTACCAAATACTGAAGTTATAAAGCTGACTAGAATTGATAGTAATAGCATTGTTGCAAAACCTTTAACACTACTTGTACCAAAGATAAATAATACTATAGCTGCTATTACTGTTGTAAATTGAGAGTCAAAAATAGTCCAAAGTGATTGACGCGCTCCATCTAGATATGCTTTCTTAAGAGGATATCCTGCACGAACTTCTTCTTTGATTCTTTCATACATAATGATATTAGCATCAACTGCCATACCTACCCCAAGAATTAAAGCTGCAATACCTGGCAACGTAAGAACACCTGAAATCATATTAAAGAACACAACTGTAATATAAACATAGGCTATCATCATTACACTGGCTACAAAACCAGGTACTCGGTAAACTATTAGCATAAATAAACAGATAATACCAAGTGCAATAGCCCCTGCTAATACTGTTTGGCTTAATGCATCGGCCCCAAACTGAGCTCCAACTGAGTTTGAATAAATCTCAGTAAGTTTAACCGGTAAAGCACCAGAGTTAAGTAATGCTGCCATTTCTTTAGCTTCTTTTACTGTAAAGTTTCCCGTGATTTGAACATCTTTTGAATTAATAGTTTGACTTACTTGTGGTGCTGAAATGTATTTAGGATTACTTTTAGCAGATTCTGCTTTAAACGAATCACCTTCATTAAAGTCCATCCATATTACCATTAAATTTTTGCCTGCACCACGTTTACTAATTTCAGAAGTAATATTTCCGAATTTTTCACCGTCTTTTAATTTCAAATTAACATCTGGTTTATTGTTTTGATCAAAACCTTGAGAAGCTCCATTTTCTTGAAGATCAGAACCATCTAAAAGTATCTTATCATCTACATCACGAATTGTTAAATTAGCTTGTGTAGATAAAACTTTTCTCGCTGATTCTTGATCCTTAACTCCTGCAAGTTCTACCCTAATTCTATTACCAGATTCTACTGTAATAACTGGTTCGCTTACACCTAATATATTAATACGTCTACTGATTGTATCGGCTGTTGCTTTAACTGCCGCTTCATCTATAGTTTGACCGTCTCTTAGAGGCTCTACTTGATATAGTACCTCAAATCCTCCTTGAAGATCTAGTCCTAGATTTACTTTTTGTGCATTAGTTTTTGTAGTTAAACCAATTGAGGTTAAAATAATAACTACTAAAGACAGAAAGGCAAGTATTCTACTAGACTTTTTCTTCTCATTTCTTCTTCCTCTCATGAAAGTTCTCCTTTGTTTTTTTCATTGTACTCGACAATAAATAATTTTTGTTCTTTACTTTTAGTATAAATTAATACGCTATATACTAATTTATCAAATTTTATTAAACTTCGCAAGTACTTATTTTATTTTTTTGTAGTAATCTTCCACATACTTTATTACAGAAAAATCATTATTATTACCAATGACTTCATCACACATATTTTGAATAGCCGTACTTGCATTATCTGGACAAACACTCCATCCAGCTACATCAAACATTTCTTTATCATTGAAATTATCACCAAACACTACACATTTATCTATTGGATAATTATAATACTGTGCCAACTTTTCTATTGCAGTTCCTTTGTTACAGCCCTTTGGCATTATATCGAAAAAATCTGTTGCTGAGAAAGTTCCATCTACATCTAATACTTTACTAACTTTTTTATAGAATTTTTCAACTTTCTCATGATCCTTTGCAATCATCATTATTTTTTGACAATCTTCTTTATTCTTTTTTATTTCTCCTATAATATCATCATGAATATACATTGGTGTTTTTAATTCATCTGGCATATTTTCTTCTAAACGTTTCATACGTGCCATACTAAACGACAACTTGTTACAATAAATATAGTTTAATGTATAAACATGAAATTCTATAACATCATCATTTAACTCTTTAAACATATTGTATATAGTTTCAACTTCATCTATAGTAAAACTTTTTTGATAGACTATCTCTCCTGTTTTTAAGTTTCTAATTAGACTACCATTGTTGGAGATAACTACATCATTCATTCCCAAATTATAATAATAGTGTTTAACTGCAATATCAGGTCTTCCAGTCGCTATGATAAACTTACTTCCTTTATCTTGCAATTTTACTACTACATCTTGAGCGTTAGGGGCAACTTCTTTTTTATCATTTAAAAAAGTTCCATCCATATCAGTAATAAACCACTTCATAAATTATTTCTTCTCCTTTGTAAAAACTAAAAATTTACTAATCACATAATTAGCAACAAGTACTACAAATTGAATAATAAATTTAGCTAAATAAGCATTCATTCCGACATAAATAAATAATTCAACCCCAAACACTTCAATTACTAAAGTCGTTAATCTAGCTGTGAAAAATTTTGAAAGTTCATAAAAAACTTTTTTGAATCCTACAGCTTTTGAGTTGAAGACATATTTTGCATTGACAAAATACGCGAATAAAATTGACAATGTTATCGATATTAAATTAGCTGACATTACTTTCATACCACAATAATACAAAATCGCATATGTCACAAAGTTTACTAATGTTGTACAAACTCCAAAGAAAATGTAATTAACAACACTTTTATATTTTGGTTCTTTGTAGAGTTCCAGCATTTTTTTTATTAAATTTTTCATACGATCCTCTTTAAATTTAAAATTTTGCTAACACTTTATTATATACCTAGAATAACTTTTTTTCAAATTTTTATACATAAAATCAAGGAATGACTAGCAATCATAGTTTCTTAAAACCTGTTTATTTAGTCATTCCTTATAAGGTATATTAACTTTTTTACTATTTGTTGATATTTTACAACTTGCTAAATAATTTCACTTCTGGATATTTGTCGTTAAACCAGTTCATTGCAAAGTCATTTTCGAATAGGAATACGTAATTATCGTATAAATCTTTTACTAAAATACTACGCGAACTCGACATATTTTCATTAATTGAATCTTCGTTTTCTATCCAACGAGTTGTCTTTTGCCCTATTCTTTCCATTATTACTTCTGTATTATATTCATTTTTCATACGATGTTCAAATACTTCAAATTGCAACTGACCTACTGCTCCTAAAATTATTTGATTTGTATGTAAGGTTTTATAATATTGAATTGCACCTTCTTGAACAAGTTGTTCCACACCTTTGTGGAAGTGTTTTTGTTTAAGAACATTTTTCGCAGAAACTTTTACGAAAATTTCTGGTGTGAATGATGGTAATGCTTCAAACTCAACTTTTTTATTTTGATAAAGTGTATCTCCTATTTGATAATTTCCACTATCATATAATCCAATAATATCTCCAGCATAAGCAACATCTACTGTAGCTTTGTCGTCCGCCATAAAGTTTGTTGAACGAGATATTTTTAATTTTTTCCCTGTACGTGCAAGAGTTACGTCCATTCCACGATTAAATTCTCCTGAACACACGCGCAAGAACGCTATTCTATCACGATGTTTTGGATCCATATTAGCTTGAATTTTGAAGATAAATCCTGAAAATTCAGCATCAGTTGGTTCAATATCTTCCTCATGTATGCCACGACGACCTTTTGGAGTTGGTGCATTATCTACATAATAATTTAAGAAACTTTCTACACCAAATGAAGACAATGCTGAACCGAAGAATACTGGTGTTTGTTCTCCACGAAGTTGTTTTTCATAATCATAATCAACACCCGCTTCTGTAACTAAAATCATATCTTCTACGCACTTTTGATACATTGCATCTTGTGCGATTGGGTTATCATCCACAATATTATATTCATCATCTAATTCAACAAAGTCACTATCTTCTTTAAATGGTTCAATATAATGATTTTTTCTATCCATAATCCCAAAGAAGTTTTGCCCCATACCAACTGGTAAATTCATAGGATATGTTTCAATTTCTAGTTTCTCTTCAATTTCTTCTAACAGCTCTAGTGGATCTTTTATCTCACGGTCAAGTTTATTAATAAATGTAAAGATTGGAATACCACGCATACGACAAACTTTGAACAGTTTTAGTGTTTGTGCCTCAATCCCTTTAGCTCCATCAATAACCATCACCGCACTATCTACCGCCATAAGTGTACGATATGTATCTTCAGAAAAATCCTCGTGTCCCGGTGTATCTAGTATGTTTATGATTTTATTATCATAATCAAATTGCATTACAGAAGAGGTAACCGAAATTCCTCTTTGTTTTTCTATATCCATCCAGTCACTTTTTGCATATTTTCCTGTTTTCTTACCTTTTACCGTTCCTGCTTCACGAATTGCTCCACCGAATAATAGTAATTTCTCCGTTAATGTAGTTTTTCCCCTTCACAGTCCCCGCCTCTCTTATAGCTCCTCCAAAAAGTAACAGTTTCTCTGTTAAAGTTGTTTTCCCCGCGTCAGGGTGAGAGATAATCGCAAACGTTCTTCTTTTTTCTACTTGTTCTCTAATCTTTTCTATCACGTCTTTTTCCTTTCAAATTTCTACTTCACATTAAATTTCTTTTTAGCTTCTTCTATTGCAACTACTGGGTCAGAATGCCAAACCTTCTTGCCACCTTTAAGAATTTCATAATCTTCACGACCTTTTGAGGCAAGTATTACAACATCTCCTGGTTCTGCTAGCTGAATAATTCTTTTTACTGCATCCGTTCTGAACCATACTTTTTCGTAGTTTTTATGCGTCATACCTTTTTCAATTGTCCCCATAAGTACCTCTACATCTTCGTCACGAGGACTGTCTGTCGTTATTACTACATAATCAGCTTCAGAAATAATTTCTCCAATTAACGGTCCTTTAGAAATATCACGTCCACCGCCCATTCCTGTCAGCAATAAGGTACGTTTATTTTTTCTAATTTCACGAGTTGCCTCCAATAATTTTTTATAACCGTCTGGAGTATGCGCAAAATCACTTATTATATCAATTGGTAAATCTTCTCCTAAAATCTCCATACGTCCGTATAAAGCTCCTAAGTTCGGTAAAATATTTACCAATTTTTCTACTGAATATCCTTTTAACCACACTGCTATAAGAGCAGCTAGGACATTACTTACCATAAAATCTCCGATATAATTTGTCTGACACTCGTATTCACCTTCTGGCGATTTTAATGTAAATATAGTTTTATATCTTCCATTTTCACTATATTGTTTTATATTATACGCATAAAAATCTGCCGTTTCATCCAGCACTGAATAATTTATTTCTTGGTGGTATAAGCATTTTGACATAATACTATAGTACTCATCATCTTTATTTAATATCCCATACTTAACTTCAGAAAAATTATTTCCTAATGTTGAAAACAATAAGCTCTTATCATAGGCATAAGTTTGCATATCACCATGGAAATCCATGTGTTCATATGTAAGATTGGTAAAAATCGCAACATCTATATCAACATTATAAATTCTGCCTAATACCATCGCATGTGATGATGCTTCAAATGCTAAATTTTTAATATCTTCACGACGTAATTCACCAATTTTGTTATGTAAAGTTACTACATCAGGAGTTGTATTTCCTAAATAAATTGGCTCATCATCGTTTTTTCCAAAACCATTTGTTCCAATATAAGAACTACTTTCTCCTAATTCACGTAACATATTATGTACTAATGTTGAAATACTCGTTTTCCCATTCGTTCCTGTTACTGCAACAGTATGAATCTTGTTTCCTGAATTTATTTTTTTTGCAAGCATACTCGCTATTTTTTCGATTTCATGCTCCTTTACAACAACAACGGCACAATTTTTAACATTATAGTTTTCATTATAACGACTTGCTATTACTAATGCAGCTCCTTGCTCGATTACTTTTTCTATATAATTATGTCCATCTACTGTATATCCTTTAATCGCAACAAAGACATCTCCTTTTGCAATTTTTCGTGAATCTTGGGAAATATTATTTACTTTAGTTGGTAATGACCCATAAATGGTTTTTATTTTTATATTATCAATAATATCTAATATACTCATACTATCTACCTTTTTCATATTTTCTAACTACTAAATTATACCACGCATAAATGTAATACTCAACAGAATAACAGAGTTTGATTTAATTATTTTTTTAATTTGCCAATTAAAACAAAGTATTGTAATATGGAGTATAAATAATCTTTAATACATTCTCAAGGAGAAACTATGAATCACGAAATAATCTCGGAATTATTATCTCACATAAAAAATAATAGTCTTGCCAAAATAACCTTTTCTAATATTCGTAATAAAGAATTAGAACTTGATAAAGTTATTGCAAAACTTGTTAATATAAAAAACAATATTAATATACAATTTGAATATCGTTATAAGCGTATAATAAAACATGAAAACATCATTACAGCAGATGCAGATAAAATAAAAATTATGCTCGAAGAATTATTTTCTCTTGCAAAAGATATTAGTGTTATTACCAGTGACGAAATCATCAATATAAAAATTTCTAAAAAGTTTAAAGTTAGTATAAATAAAAAGAAAACAGAGAAAAAAAATATATCTTTTGAGCATAATACTAGTAAAGAATACTTCCTAGATGAAAAACAAAAGTATGATTTTCTAATTGAATTAGGCATTCAAAATAAAGAAGGAAAAATATTAAAAGCACGCTTTAATAAATTTAGACAAATTAACAAGTATTTGGAATTTATTAAGCATGCAACAACTCAGCTTGATACTAAAAATCAAATTACGATTTTGGACTTTGGTAGTGGCAAGAGTTACTTGACCTTTTCTACGTATTATTACTTAACAGAACTTCTTAAACTAAATGTTAAAATTATTGGTATTGATCTGAAAAAAGAAGTCATTGAACATTGTAATAATATTGCAAAAAAGCTTAACTTTACTAACCTAGAATTTATTTATGGAGATGTCATCGACTATGAAAACAAAAATAAAATAGATATGGTTATCAGTCTTCATGCATGTAATACGGCTACAGACATCGCCTTACTAAAATCCCTAGGTTGGAATGCAAAAGTATTTTTTGCCGTTCCATGCTGTCAAAAGGAAGTAAATAGTCAACTAGATTCGACCTTTATTCCATTTATGCTAAAGCATGGTATTATAAAAGAAAAATTTTCTACCCTTCTTACTGATTCTATTCGTAGTGAGGTGTTAGAAGTATTTGGTTATAAATCAGATATCGTTGAATTTATTTCAGAAGAAAACACACCAAAAAATCAACTTATTAGAGCCTACAAAACAACAGATAAAATTAATTTTGAAAAACTAGTCTCTCTGGAGAGTTTTGTAGAATCTTTGAATATTAAAATGTTCTTACTAGATGAAGTAAAAAAATTAATTAATTCAAAAGAATAATCCCGAAATTTTGTAATACGAAATTAACTATTTTTGCGTATAAGAAAATCACCTGTGATATAATCTATCAACAGGTGATTTTGTTTTACAGTTCACTAAAATCGTAAACTTTTCCTTTTTGTCTATTAGGCAATACTGCTGCTAGAGCAATAAATACTAATGCTGGTATTAACCATTCTAAACTTTGGGCTGCTAACGGTAATTTAGCTATTAATTCAGCTATCGCTGCTACTTTAAATGTGCTTCCAATTACTGACAATATAGAAATTAGAGTAACTACTCCCATAGCAAGTTGCATACCTAATTTCGATAATGCTACATACTTGTTAACTATAACAATAATAACTAATGCTACTGTGATTGGGTATAAGAATAGTAACATTGGAACTGAGAATTTAATTACATCTTGAAGTCCAATATTTGCTATAGCAAATCCAACTAATGTGAAAACAATAGCATATGCTTTATAAGAAAATTGTGGGAATTTTTTATTGAAAAATTCTGATGTTGCTACGATTAATCCTACTGTAGTTGTAAAACATGTAAGGATAACCATAACTCCTAAGAAGATTCCACCAAAGTTACCAAATACTCCACGTGCTGATTCTGTAAGAACATATGCTCCTTTATTAACTTTTGGATCAGCTAAAACTTCTGCTGGTACTGCAAATTTATTCCCTAAAAGTCCAAGACCTACGTATAAAATACTGAATCCAATTGCTGTTACAATCCCAGCAACCCATGTACTTGCTAAAAATTCTTTTTTATCTTTAAAACCAAGTTGTTTTAATGCACTCATTGCAATAATACAAAACGCAACAGATGCTAATGCATCAAGTGTATTATATCCTTCAATAAATCCAGTACCAAACGCTACTGAACTTGTTGCATAAGTTTTTGCAGCTGGATTAGTTGCATCAAACTTAGAAACTCCTAATATAACTAAAATTACAATTAGTAATGCGAAAATTGGAGTTAAAATTTTCCCTACACGGTCTAATATTTTACTAGGGTTAATTGCAAGTATAAATGCACAAGCAAAATAGATTACTGTGAAAATTAATAACCATGGTAAGCTACTTCCTTTTACTAATGGTGCAACCCCAATATCAAATGATGTCGCTGCAGTTCTTGGAATTGCGAATAATGGACCAATAGATAAATACAATAGTACTAAATATGTTGTTGAGTATAATGGAGAAATTTTTTCATCTAATTCTGCTCCATACCCTTTTGGATTTAGAGTTCCTACGATTAGTGTTACAATGGCAATACCAACTCCAGAAACGACGAAACCTAAAATTGCCGGCCAGAAGTTCTCACCAGAATTTACACCTAGTGCTGGTGGAAAGATTAGGTTACCTGCACCAAAAAATATACCAAATAATAAAATACCTGTTAAAATACCTTTTTTCATATAATATTTCCTTTCATATAAAATAATTATGCTTACTATATTACTATATTTCGACTACAATAGCAATATTTTTTGATTTAAATGCCATTAAATCTTAATTTTTCTCCGAATAATCAAAAAAATATATTTAAATTACAGTTTATATTAAATAAAATTAATAAACTATTCTATGATTTTAAAAAATAAGACTCACTTGAAAAGTGAGTCTTACTAATATTACATATGTAACCATAATAATTGGATAACAAATAATATTGCAAAAATATACATCAATGGATGAATATCTTTCCATTGTCTTTTTGATACTTTTAGAATAACATAGAATATAAATCCAAATGCAATACCATCATTGATAGAACCTGTTAATGGAATACCAATAATAGTTACAAATGCTGGGAAGGCTTCTGTTATATCTGACCAATCAATTTTAGCAATGCTTTCCATCATAAATGAACCAATAATAATTAATGCTGGTGAAGTAATAGATGGTGCACTTGCTAATGCACTTGCTAATGGGAATAAAAATATTGATAATATAACAAAGAAGCTAGTTGATAAAGCTGTAAGTCCTGTACGTCCTCCGTTTGCAACTCCTGCAGAAGATTCTATATATGCTGAAGTTGGTGTACTTCCGAATAATGATCCTGCTAATGATGCAAATGAATCAGCTAATAATGCTTCTTTTACTTTTTCCATTTTTCCATTTTTTACTAAACCTGCTTGTGTAGTTACCGCGACCATTGTACCCGTAGTATCAAATAGTGTTACCATTAAAAATGTAAAGACTATTCCATATAACCCTAATTGTAATACGTTAATACTCTCACTAACTGGATTATATAATAAGCTTAAATCCATATGAGGAATACCAAAAATTTTATCAACTTTTAACATTCCTGTAAAGTATGAAATAATAGCGACTACCACCATACCTATGAAGATAGCACCTTTCACCTCTAAAGCTAATAGAACAAGGATTATAAAGATACCTAAAATTGTCATATAAGCAACTGGATTTTTTAAATCACCTAATGAAAGAATCGTATGTGGGTTTGCCACGATTAATGCAGAGTTTTTAAGTCCTAAAAATGCGATAAATAACCCAATTGCAGCCGAAATTCCATATCTTAAATTATTGGGAATTGAATCGATTAAAATTTCGCGGAATTTTGTTGCTGATAATATTACAAAAATAACAGCACCTAAAAAACACGTTGCTAATAAAGTTTTATAGTTATAACCTGATGTAGCAGCTAATGTTGCAAAATAAGAGTTTATTCCCATACCAGGTGCAACTACTATTGGATAATTTGCTGCTAATGCCATAATTAAAGTACCAACTAAAACTGCAATAATTGTTGCTGTAAACACTCTATCTAATGGAATACCTGCTGCTGATAATACAGCTGGATTTACTACTAAAATATAACTCATTGAGAAAAATGTGATCAAACCTGAAACTACTTCAGTTTTAACGTTTGTATTATTTTCCCTTAATTTAAAAAGACGTTCTATCATAATTAGAATTTTCTCCTTATTTATATTTTATTTCCTTTTCCAACTACACTATAATATACCTTTTTCTTTATTATGTCAAGACATTAAATTTTAACGTTCATTTTTTGCGGAATTTTACTGCTCATCAACTAAATAAAAGTTATTTTAGTTGTAAAACATAAAAAAACAACCTTGTATTTCTATAAACAAGGTTGTTTCACGAACTTTAAATTTTAACTTTACATTTAATTTCTTGCAAAATATTAACTAATAACTTATAAAATTTTTGAAAAGAATTCTTTAGTTCTATCCTCTTTTGGATTATCGAATATCTCTGATGGTGTTCCTTCTTCTAAAACTACTCCCCCATCCATAAAGATTACTTTATCAGCAACTTCTTTTGCAAAGTTCATTTCATGAGTAACTATTAACATAGTTAACCCTTCTTCTGACAGTTCTTTAATTACATCTAATACTTCTTTTACCATTTCTGGATCCAAAGCACTAGTAGGTTCGTCAAACAATAATACTTCTGGTGAGTTGGCTAACGCACGCGCTATTGCAACACGTTGTTTTTGGCCGCCCGAAAGACTATTTGGATAAGCATCTTTTTTATCTTCAAGTCCTACTCTCTTCAATAATTCTATTGCTTTCTTCTTTATGTTTTCAGCAGTGTCATCTCCAAAAGCTTTTGGAGCTAGCGTTATATTTTCTAGAACACTCATATTTGGAAATAAATTAAAATTTTGGAATACCATTCCAACTTTTTTTCTATACTTATTGATATTTTGTTTGGTAATATCTTCCCCGTTGTATAATATTTGTCCACCAGTAGGAGTTTCTAATAAGTTTACACAACGTAATGCTGTACTTTTCCCACTACCACTAGAACCTAGAATTACGATTTTCTCCCCTTTTTCTACACTAATATTCACACCATTTAATACTTCTAATTTACCGAACTTTTTATGCAAATTTTTTATTTCTAACAACAACGTCTCCACCTACTTTGCTAATTTTTTTTCTAGTCTTTTTACTAGGAATGATAATACTGATGTAATTATAAAATATATTGCCGCAGCTATTAAATATGGACCAAATGTTTCATAAGTTGCATTTTTCACAGTATTAGCTGCAAACATTATATCCGCTACCCCGACAAAGTATACTATTGATGATTCTTTTACTAGCGATATAAACTCATTACCTAAAGCTGGTAAACTATTTTTTAATGCTTGTGGTAAAATGATAAATTTCATCGTTTGGAAGTAACTAAGACCTAAAGAACGCCCAGCCTCCATCTGACCTTTATCTATAGCTAATATTCCAGAACGGAAAATTTCGCTCACATAAGCTCCTGAATTTATAGATAATGCAATTATTGCTGACATAAATGGAGTAAATGATATTCCTACTTCTGGAAGAGCAAAGTATATAATCATAATTTGCACTAATATTGGAGTATTTCTAATTACTTCAACATAAATTGTTGCTAGTACATTCAATACTTTTATTGTACTTATTTTGGCTAAACAAATTACTATTCCTAGTAACAATCCTATTAATAACGCAATAAGTGATACTTTTAATGTTGTTACGGTTGCGTCTATATAAGTTGTATAATACTTTGGAAGAAAATCAAACATTTTATTTTTTACCTCTTTCTATTCACTTGCAGCAGCAAGTTTTGCATATTTATCTAATTCTTTTTCAAATAGATTTTTCTCTTTAATTTCTTTAATAACGGCATTAACTTGCTCTAATAAAGTTTTGTTGCTATCATCTTTTGCTTTTTTAAAGACAATAGCCATACCTGTTGCTTCTGGATCATTTTCTGCACTAAATGTACTAATTTTAATGTCATTGTATTTATTAATTGCAATTTTTGCTACATCATCTGGAATTAGTACTACATCAATTTTTTTATTTTTTAAATCTTGTAGTAGGCTTGGCACATCTGTTAAAGATTGTAAATCTTTATCTTCAATTTTTAATTGTTCTTTAGCATATGTTTCATATGTAGATCCTTTTTGAACTCCAACTTTTTTCCCTTTTAAATCTGCAACTGATTTTATCTCAGCAGAATCTTTGTTAACTACAAAAATACCTTTACCTGTGTAGTATATATCAGAAAAATCTACTGCTTTTTTTCTTTCTTCAGTAGGATTTACTCCAGAAATAACCATATCAACTTTATTAGCATTTACTGCTGCAATTAGTGAATCAAAAGCCATTTCTTGGATTTCTACTTCTACGCCTAGTTTTTTAGCTATTTCTTGAGCTAGATAAATATCTGCTCCAACCACTTTCTTTTGCCCATTTTCTGTAGTTGTAAACTCATAAGGTGGATAGTCTGGAGAAACTCCTAGGACAATTTTACCTTTTTCTTTAATTTCATCCATCTTTGTTTTAGTTGTTTTTGCCCCTGAACAAGCTGTTAACGTAATTGCTGCAACCATTGCAGTTATTAATAGTAATAATTTTTTCATTTTTTTGTCTCCTTTTTATTTATTTTTTCCTTTAGATAATTATAGTAATAATAAATAAAGTCTCTTTATAGTTAAATTTGCTATCTAACTATAAAGAGACGAATTTTCGTGGTGCCACTCTTTTTGATATTCTTATACCTAGATTTTATCTCTATACCATAAAGTTACAGCTAAATAAAAAAGTCTTTTTACAATTCCTAATAGAACTGTAAAAAGACGAAATATAAATCCGCGTTGCCACTTTTCTTGGTATAAGCATACCCACTCGAACTCCTTAAGGCAGAGTAACCAATTATTTTCATAATTAACTAAAAAGTGCGTTCATTAAGAAATTAATTACCAACCTCTCACCATCGTTAGCTCGCTAAAAATTTTTTTCAAAATTACTATTCTTTTCTAAAGTTTTATTTTTATTGATATTTATTTTACACCCTTAATATTTACTTGTCAAGCGAAAAATTATTATTTTTGATATTTTTTCAAAATTTTTCTTGCAATCAATACACCTATACAACTTAACGTTATTATACATACTATACCTAGGATTAACCATGGTCCTGAACCATATTTTATTGAGGTCTCCATTGCTTCAGCTGATTGACCTCTTGCTATCCAATCACTTCTGTATGAATCAGCAAAAAATATTATCGGTATCCATGCACCACACGCACTTCCTATGTTTATCAAACTTAATGCTGCACATTGAGAAATAACATTATTATAACCAAATGTTTTTAATACAAAATCTGCTAAAAAGGCACCAGTAATCGAAGATATCCACCATGGTAAATACGCTCCTCCCATTATTGAAAATATAATCATATGTATAATTATAAAAACAGTAAATATACCAAACTTTTTGTAATTATAGCATATATATACAAAGATTATTCCTGCTAATAATCCCCATATCCCAGGTGATATGCTATGACCAAATGCACCTAAGAAGCTTGAGATAACCATTGCTATCATGTAAACTACTAATGACAATACTGTTGCCATTCCTAAAAAAATATAATCTTTTGTTTTTAATTTCATTTTTTATCCCTCCATATTTATAAAAATATTCTGAACTTCTGATTTACTTTCATTATCTAAATAAAAATCTTTTTTTATCGTCTTATTATCTAAGTATATTATTCTATTGCATGTTTTATATAAAAACTCTATATCATGTGTAGCTATTATTAGAGCATTTTCTTTGGATAGATTTTTTAACACACTACTAACCTTTTCCATATTTATATAATCTAGACCACTAGTTGGTTCATCAAACATCAATAAATTTACATTAGATATTGCAGCTATAGAAATGAGTAACCTTTGTTTTTGCCCTCCTGACAATTCAAAAGGAATTTTATCTTTAAATTTATTTAATCCCAATTCTTCTAATAGATTATTAATTTTATCATTCTCAACTCCTTCATTTCCAAAACGTATTTCACTTAAAACTGATTCTGTAAAAAATTGATAATCCATATCTTGCATCACTAAAAACGGTTTAACATTTCCTAAAATTTTTCCTTTAGTTGGATTCATTATATTGGTAAGCAGCCTTAATAATGTTGTTTTCCCTGCACCATTTCTTCCAATCAAACCAATCACATCACCTTTATTTATAGATGTTGAAATTTGCGATAATATATCTCCATAACTTACATTATCAATCTGTAGTAGTAAGTCATTATTTTTTGAGCTAATATTTTCTAGCTGTAAATTAAATACATCTAGCGTTCTTAAAGGAAAATCAGTGGTATTTTTCAAATCATTAATTGTTATTTCCTTAATCATACCTTTATCTACAATTAAAACCTTATCTATTAATTTTTGAATATAATGTATTCTATGCTCTGCAATAATTATTGTATAACCTTTATTTTTCAGTTTTTCAATTAATATTGTTAATTTCTTTGTCATGCGAAAATCTAAGTTAGATGACGGTTCATCTAATATTATTACTTTCGGCATTAATGTTAAACTACATCCAATCGCTATTTTTTGACGCTCTCCACTTGAAATATACAAAATATTCTTATCAACAATTTCTTCCAATTCCAATAATTCTACAACTGCATTATACCTTTTTTTCATTTCATCCAGAGAAATTCCAAAATTTTCCATCGCAAATACAAGTTCACTCGTTGTGTTTGTAGTAAAAAAATGTCCTCTTGGATCTTGGCTAACATAACCAATATCTTTTGCTATATCATATGTTTTTATACTTTCTAAAGAAGTGTTATTATAATATATTTTCCCAGTTAATTCTCCTTCATATAAAGCTGGTATAAGCCCATTCATTAAATGAACAATAGTTGACTTCCCACTTCCAGATACTCCTGTTAATAAAACACACTCACCCTCATTAATTTTAAAACTCACATTATTTAACACCTTTTCTTCTGAATTCTTATAAGTAAAAGACACATTTCTAAATTCTAACATTATTTAATGCCCCCTATTAATAGAAATACAAAAATTATAAAGACAATAATTAAGAAAATATAATCAATTATTCTCATTCTCACATTATAAAATGATGTCCTTCTCATTGGTGACTCTACCCCTTTTGTCATAGCTGTTGCTGTCATTTCTTCAGCAATAAGATTCATCCTCATTAAAACTGGGACTAGCCAATACTCTAAAAATTTTAGAGGTTCTGTAATTTTTAAATTAATATTTCTCATCTTTAATGATTCTCTAATCATTCTAATTTCTAATTTATATGTTGGGAAAAATCTTAAAGCTACTGTAATACTTAACATAATTTTTTTGGGTAAATGAATTTGTTCAAATGCAGATAATAATTCATTACTTTTTATGTCTTTTACTAAAATATAAGCAATCATCATAACCGGTGTCATTCTGAGGATAATGTAAACTAATGTTCCAAATAAATCTGCAATCCAAATTATATTACTAATTGATATTAAATATGCTAGTATTGAAAAAGATATATACCAAATTATAAATTTTAATATTTGTAAATAGCGTTTGTATATAGATAAAACTACAATTGCAATCAATAGACAAATAGTTTCATAAATTATACCTTTCCCTAAAAAGATAACTACTGGAAATAAAATATTTAATATTACCAGCGTTAATGGATTTAACTTTATCATTGTATCCTCCCTACTTTTCTACTTATATTTATCTTATCAATAATAATTATCAATGTCAATTACTGATAGAAGTTTTTAATTATTTATTAGTATTTATTTCTTAACTATATTAAAAAATATAGTATAATTGCTTGCAAATCTATAATATTACATATAAAAAGGTTCAAGAATATAACATTTTATATCCTTGAACTCTTAATATTTTATTTATTTAATAAATTGTACAATGTTTTTACATGAACTCCCGTTGCACCTTTTGGTAAGTACCCTTCTGGTTTAGATAGATATGCTGTTCCTGCTATATCTAAGTGAACCCATGGTGTATTATTAGCCACAAAATTTTCTATAAATAAACCTGCTGTAATTGTTCCACCTAAACGACCTCCTGTATTTTTCACGTCGGCCACTGATGAATTATTTAACTTTCTAAAACTATCGTCTACTGGCATTTGCCATATTCTTTCTCCAGCCTTTTTCGATGCATTGACTAACTCATCATAAAATTTTTGATCATTAGTTACGGCTCCCGTATAGAATTCCCCAAGCGCTACTAAACATGCCCCTGTTAAAGTTGCCAAGTCTATTACTTTACTTACTTTTAATTTCTCTGTAGCGTAATAAACTGAATCAGCTAATGTAATACGTCCTTCTGCATCTGTGTTCAATACCTCCACAGTTTTTCCTGATAATGTAGAAATTATATCACCTGGTTTATATGAACTTCCTGAAATCATGTTTTCACATGCACCAATAATTCCAATAACATTTGTTTTAAGTTTTCTTGTTGCTATTAGCTTCATTGTTCCCAGTACAGTTCCAGCACCCCCCATATCACAGTGCATTATATCCATACTATTAGCTGTTTGTTTTATTGAATATCCCCCAGTATCATATGTTACACCTTTTCCTACCAGACCAATAATTTCATCATTTGTTTTATCATTTATATACTTCATAACAATAAAACGAGGTTTTCTTGTTGATGCTCGTCCTACTGCCAAAAGACCTTTTAGTCCTAATTCTTCACATTGTTTTTCATCATATACCTCTACTTCTACCCCAAGTTGAGTTAATTCATTTTTTGCTATATTTGCCAAACTTTCTGGATACAAATATTCTGCTCTTTCATTTACTAAATCCCTTGCAAAGAAGATACCATTAATAACATCTTGTGCCTCTTTTACACATGATTCCAATAGTGATGAGTCTTCTTCAGTTATTAAATTGATAGTTATCTCTGGATAATCTTTTCTGGCACTTTTATATTTATCAAATTTGTATGTAGAATGCAAGAATCCTTCCACTATCGCTTTTACTAGGGAACTAGTTTTTATATTATCTAGTTTTGGTAGTTGTAATAATACCTCTTGTTCCTTAAATCTTATTAGTTCTTTCCCTAATTTGAAAAATACTTTTCTTATATCGTCTTCTAATAAGTCTTCTTTTTTCCCAAACCCCACTAAAATTTCTTTTTCACCATTAAATGGTAAATTACAATAAACTTCGTTTAATTTCCCACTAAATAGTTTTTTTTCTTTTGTATAAGCTAATAATTCATTAGTATAGTCTATATCTTCAAAAATAAACGTTACTTTCGTTCCATTAGCTTTATTAAAATTAAATTTCATCATATTCACCTCATATCATAGATATTTCTTGTTTATTTAATTTTTTCCACAATTTCTTTTGCAGTCTCTTTTGCCTCTAAAATAGTGTTTTCAAGATTAGTTGCTTTTTTGGACTTACCTATTATATATAAATTCGGATATTCTTCTGCTAAATAAGTTGATAAACTATTAATTTTTTCATTATACTTTTCACAACAAAATCTATAATTATCTTCTACTTTACTCACATAACATCTCTCTGGTTTACCAACGAATCCATGCACGGTACGGATCTCATCTTCAACAATATTTTGAATCTCTTTATCTGTTTTTTTCAAAAGTTTTTTCATTGCTTCTTGACGATTTATATAAGCCCTAACTATTTGAATACCGCTCATTTTCACATCAATCCATTTATTGCTTATATATTCCAATTTAGTTAAATACTCGCTCTCCTCTTTTGGAAAAATAATTTCTCCTATTTCTCTATTTATATGCAATTCATCTCGTCGATAAACGAAAGTTAAAACTATATTCGATACATAAGCCATATCTTCAAAAAAATCTTTTATTGTTTCATCTTGAGAAAACCAAGGTAGAAAATTTTTTTGATTTAATGTTAATATCAAATAATCGTATTGATAAATACTTCCATTAGAATATACTAAATACTTCTCACCTTTTTTCTCTATTTTTTCAACATCTCTATTAAATTCTAAAAACACTTTTCCTGAAAAATTAGATTCTAATGTTTCTATAAAAGATTTTAAAGTAAATTTTAATCTATATTCTCTACCTACAGTTATGTTATCAATAACTCTTCTATTATACATTTCTTCTAAAATTTTGCTAATATCCTCTTTTTGAATAGTCAAAAATGATAATTCTGGCATCAAACTTACCATATTTTGCTTTGAAACATCACTTCCATAGTGACTTGTTAAAAGAGGCTCTATTAACTTAATATAGATATGTTCATTTATATTTACTTTGAAAAATTCTTCTACTGTAAGTTTTTCTACATTTTCATCTTCTAATGTATTGTGCATATTGTATAAAACAGATAGTTTTTCTTTAAACGCAAATATATCAGATAATAATATTTCTTTTTTATCCAGCGGATATCCATACAGCATTTTATCAGGTAAATATTTTATTCCTTCTTTTGTGTAAAATACTTTTTTTGTTGAGCCACTTTGTATTAGGTATCTGTGTAAACCCAACTCAACCATTAGATAAAACAAAACTCCCTGTTCATTTATAGAATTATGCCATCCATTATCATATATTTCCTGACCATATTGAAATTTTCCAAATTTATCATTTGCAAATTCCAAATCTTTTTCTATTAAATCAATATTAAATTTTTTTGAATTTGCACCCGAAAATTTATCAAGAAAATAAGCACAACTTACACCCGATAAATCTCCCCCAATTATTGCAATGCTTTTCATACTATCACCCCTTCTATTTAACTTTAGCTATAAATATCCTAGCTAACAAGTTTGCCAGTGCAAATGATAATATATTTATACCTATTGTTAAATAATTAAATTTACCAACTATTATACTTAACGCCACTAATATAAATGTCGTTATTAAAATAACTGCTGTTAATAAATTTTTAAAACTTTTAATTTTTATTTCTTCATTAACTGGTAATATACTATGCCAAATATTATTGCTTATTTGCTTATACAATGGGACAAGTTGAATAATAGTTAAATAACTATATGATATAATTACAACTAAACTCACATATACATTATTGAAGCTATATATTATAATACCTGCTATTAACATTAATCTTAGTGCAAGAAATACTGTATTTTCTTGACGTAGAAATACTCGATAGTAATAATATTTAAAACTATTTTCTACTGTAAAGTTCTTTTCAGTTAGTTTAGGTAGCAATATATCAAAATATTTTCTTCTAGCAACTTTTATTCCATTTAGTGGTACATCAACAAACATACTAACAAACTTAAGATAGTTTTCTTCTCTGTGTTTATCATATTCTGCTGCATCATTCCATTTTAATGCATAACCTATACCATCATTTAATAGTAAAGTTTTTTTCGCATTACTATGATTTTTAACAATTATTATGGATATAATTATAAAAATGACAAAAGTACAATATTCTAAATAATTATATTTACCAAATACAACTAATATTGGAAGAAGTATATTTAAGAATAATAAAATCTTCATAAAAAACTTTTTTTCAAAATAAATAGCTTCTGCTAATCTATAGAAAACATTCACCATTACTCCTACAATAAGCATAAAGAATTGAGCTCCTACGATTCCAGTAAACTCTTCTAACCCACTAAGTCCACCTATACGACTTAATAATGGTTTAATTATAAAATAAAATATAACTAAGAATAATAAATGAATACTTGTTAATATTATTCCTGTTTTTATAGCTACTTTTCCATAATACTTTTCTAATGGGAGTAAAAATATCGCATCCGCTTCTTTTATAAAAGTCTTTACTTTTAACGATACTAAAAGATAACTGAATATCGCTGATGCTGCAATAAAAACTGTCTTCATCTCCAACTTGCTAGCATTTTCTAGCCATCTTGAATAATTAATTAGCCCTGCTCCTAGCACTATAATAAGAAACATAACTAAGTGCGAATTGAAAATATATTTACTATATGTTACTCTTGTTTCACGTTCTCTTCTTCTTCTATCATCAAAAATATTCTTTATATTACTCATCTTTACCTCTCGTAGTCAACGCTAGATAAATTTCATCTAAAGATGCATCTGGCATATTAAACTCTTTTCTCAAATCTGATAATTTTCCACTAGCCAATATTTTACCTTCATGAATTATAATGAAATTATCGCAATACTTTTCTGCTGTAGCTAGAATATGAGTAGACATCAAAATACTCGCTCCATTATCTCTTTTTTCGCACATTAAATTAATTAAATCATTAATTGCTATTGGATCTAATCCCAGAAATGGTTCATCAATTATGTATAAGTTAGGTTCTACAAGGAAGGAACAGATTATCATAACTTTCTGTTTCATTCCTTTTGAAAAATGAACTGGGAAAAATTTCTTTTTATCACTTAATTTAAATAATTTTAATAGAACATCAGCTTTTTCCCATGCTTCTTTCATATTTAGACCATACGCCATAGCAGTCAAATTTATATGTTCTTCTAAAGTTAATTCATCATATAAAACTGGAGACTCTGGGATATAGCTTATACTTTTTCGATATTTTTCATTATCTTCTGCAATTGTAATACCATTGACTTTTATCATACCATCCATAGGGCGCAATAAGCCTAAAATATGTTTAATTGTTGTACTCTTCCCAGCTCCATTTAAACCTATTAAAGCAGTGATACTTCCTTTAGGAATCTCTATATTAATATTTTCTATAATCTTTTTACGGTTGTACCCACCACTAAGATTTTCTATTTTTAAAACTTGTGTCATTCTTCTATTCTCCTAGTTTTAATTTTTCTAAAATTCTATCTACTTGGTTATAAGTATTTTCTTGAGTGAAACTATTATCTACAACATAATCCCCCAGTTTTTCTTTTTCTCGGACTGGTATTTGACTTTTTATTCTTTGTAATGCCTCTTCTTTTGATAAAGAATTTCTGTTCATAAGTCTTTCTAGTTGAATTTTTTCATCTAAAGATACGACAATAATTTTCTCTACTAAATCATCAAATTTTGCTTCAAATAACAAAGGTATATCTATAAAAACTAATTTCTCATCTTTATGTACTTTTATTTGCTCTGAAATATTTTTTCTAACTTGAGGATGAATTATCTTGTTTAACTCTTTTAAATTTTCCTTATTTTCGAATACTAATTTTCCTAAAGTTGCTCTATTTACTTCATTATCTTTTAGTATTGACTTTCCAAATTTATTGACAAGTTGTTTTTTTACTTCATCATTCTCTAGTGCCATATGCCCTATTTTATCTGCATCTACAATCGTATAACCTTTTTCTTTTAAATAGTTAGATACAAGACTTTTTCCACAAGCTATACTTCCAGTGATTCCTATAATCAAAATCATCATCTCCATAAAATTACTTAAATATAATTTTATCACAAAGCTTTCTTATTTTCTATATATTAGAAGTTTATAAAATAATTATTTCTAAAAAAAAAAGATAACAAGAAATTTTATTCTTGTTATCTTTTTTTAACTATTTCTCGCTGTATGGATCAATATCCATTTCTTCCAATTTAACAAACTTTCTTTTAGTCACCAATTTAAACGACATATATAAAATTAAACATATTACTGGGCAGACTAAATTGTATGACATCTGAATAATCCCACCTGTCAAATAATCAGACACTAACTGTAAAATAATAATTATTCCAAAAGAAATCAAAGCTATATAAGAGCCAACTACCCCTGTTTTAGCTGTATACGGTAGTACATCTTCTGCATTTTTCCCTTGTTTTATTATTGCTTTTCTCAGACGAATTTGTGAAATTAAAGATACCATCCAAATAATCATTACAACAATTCCTACCATAGAAAGGAGCATATAGTATCCTTTAGGATTATATTTTTCAAAAATAAAACATAGTATCATAAATACAACTGAAATTGATAACGCAATTGTTGGAGTAGAGTTTGAGTTTAATTTTTTAAATGATTTTGGCCCATAATTACTCAAACTAAGTGAAAATAACTGCCTACTTGATACATACATTCCAGAATTTGCAGCTGATAGCACTGAAGTTAATATTACTATATTCATAATAACCGCTGCTATCTCTAACCCAACGTTTTGAAAAACAATAGTAAATGGAGATGCTGTGACATTGTTAGTATCTAATAATCTAGGATCATCTGCAGACACTATAGATGAAATAATAAACATAGTAGCAATATAAAAAATTAAAATTCTCCAAAATACCTGCTTTACCGCTTTAGGCATAGTTTCTTTAGGGTTAGGTGATTCTCCTGCTGTTACTGCAACTATCTCTGTTCCACCAAAAGAAAATGCAGCTGTTGAGAAAATTCCAAACAATCCTAAAAGACCTGCTGTAGAAGTTTTATCGCCATTTTTTATAAAAGTTGTTATTCCTGCATCAGTATTGTTAGTTATTCCAAAAATAATTGCTACTCCTACTATAAGAAATACAATTACTGTTAAAACTTTTATTATAGTTATCCAGTATTCTACCTCTCCAAAAACTTTTACACTTACTAAATTTAAAATATATAATAACACTAAAAAAAACATACAAATATAAAATGTGGAGAATTGTCTAAAAAATTCCCAGTAATGTAAAATTTTTGATAACGTAATTATATCTACGCTTGACACTAAAATCCATAATATCCAATACAACCATCCTATTCCAAAACCTAATCCTGGATCTATAAATCTTGTTGCATAAGAGCCAAATGAACCAGAAACAGGATAAAATGTAGCTAGTTCTCCTATCGAGGCCATTAAAAAGTAAATAATTACACCAATTAATCCATAGGCGAACACTGCACCATATGATCCTGCTTTACTAACTACAGCACCACTAGCCATAAACAAACCAGTACCTATACATCCACCAATTGCTATCATTGTTATATGGCGTGCTTGTAATTTTCTTTCCATTTTTTGATTTGTCATTCTATACATCCTTTCTCTAAAGTATTTTATAATTGATTATACTAGACTTTTCTGTTTTTGTAAATTGTTTCTAGAAAACCTATGTATATTTTCATTTTAATACTATAAACAAAAAAAGACGATTCCCATATTAGAAATCGTCCTTAGTATTTATTATATTTCTCTTCTAGTTCTTCTTCTTGGACGTGGGTACATTTCTTGTTCTACTTCATTTTTTCCATACCCACTTGTAAATGAGCTAGCTTCTGGTTGTGCCGGACGTTGTGCTAAAATATCTCTTTCAACGCTAACCCCGTCTTCTTCAAATCCAGTAGCGATAACTGTAACAATAATTTCATCTGTTTTTTCTAAATCTTCGTTAAATACTGTACCGAAAATCATGTTTACTTCATCGTCACTAGCTTCTTGAACAATACTTGCTGCTGCTTGTGCTTCAAATAAACTTAGTGATGGGCCACCAGTAATGTTTAATAATACACCTTTTGCTCCTACGATAGAAGTTTCTAATAATGGTGATGAAATTGCTTTTTTAGCAGCTTCAATTGCTCTGTTTTCACCAGTTGCTACACCAATTCCCATTAATGCAGAACCTTGGTCAGCCATAATAGCTTTTACATCTGCAAAGTCAAGATTAACTGTTCCTGATACGTTAATTAAATCAGATATACCTTGAACACCTTGGCGTAAAACATTATCAGCCTCAACAAATGCTTGCATCATTGGAGTAGATTTATCTACAATATCTAATAATCTATCATTAGGAATTACGATAAGAGTATCTACTGCTCCTTTAAGTGAATTGATTCCTGCTGTAGATTGTACTTGACGTTTTTTACCTTCAAAATTAAATGGACGAGTTACAACACCAACTGTTAATGCTCCTAATTCTTTTGCTATGCTTGCTACGATTGGAGCTGCTCCAGTACCTGTTCCTCCTCCCATACCAGAAGTTACAAATACCATGTCAGCACCTTCTAAAGCTGCTTCAATTTTATCTTTTGTTTCTTCAGCTGCCTTACGCCCAACTTCAGGATTAGCACCTGCTCCTAGACCTTTTGTTAGTTTTTCACCGATTTGAATTCTTACATCTGCTTTAGAACGTTTTAAAGCTTGAGCATCCGTATTGATTGCGATGAACTCAACATTTTTAATTCCACTTTCTTTCATTCGGTCAACGGCATTACCACCGCCACCACCAACACCGACTACTTTAATTACTGCTGATTGATCAAATTCTTCAAACATTATTTATTTCCTCCTATTTATTCAAAAAATGAATTATACATTTTACTAAGTTTAGACAAGAAGTTTTGGTCTTTTTCATTTTCTTCTTTTTTTACATTTTCTTCGTAATAATCATTCTCATCATGCTCAATATTGTTATCGTCTGTAATCAGACTATCTGTAGCTGGATTAGTTACAGCTATTTCTTCTACAGTTGAAATATTTTCAAAAGTTGAATTTGTATTTTTCACAATAGGAACATCTTCTGTTACCTGATAACCTAGTAGGGTTTCCATTTTATAACTACTTGTTAGTGTTCCTACTACTACTGATAACTCTGGAGAATTAGCACCTATTATTTTAGGTGAGCCAATTCTTACATTCATCTTTCTTAACATATCTTTTGCTAGTTCTAAAACACCTGGCATTTGTGTAGTACCACCTGTTAAAACTACATTTCCTTTTACCCTATTAATACCTGCTTTTCTTAAAACATCAAATGAACGTAAAATTATTTCTTCAACTATTTCTTCAATATAGTCAGCTAATTCTTTTTGTGTATAAGGCTCTTCATTAGGTTCTAAATTATCTAATTCAATAATAACCTGAGGTGAAGCCATATCATAAAAGGCATGCCCTTGAGTTAACTTTATTTCCTCTGCGCGTTTCATAGGTACATTTAGGACATCAGAAATCATTCTAGTTATATCTTCTCCAGCAAGTTCTATAGATTGTGATAATTGTAAAATTCCATCTTCAAAATAACTTACTGTTGTAAGCCCTGCTCCTATATCGATAACAACAGAACCATAATCCTTCTCTTCTTCGTTTAAAAGTAATTCTCCTAACGCATGAGAAGTACAAAATGTTTCATTACAATCAAGTCTTAAATTCTCTATACTCTTATATATTGTATGTAAGTGTGTTTTAGAAGTAAGAACTCTATTACCAGTAATTTCAAAAGTATTATGTACTGTCATCCCTTTTGGTTTTCTAATATTCTCAATATCATCTAGCCTATAATAATCTGGAATTACTTGTACTACTTCTCTTTCCCTTGGTAATGGTAAAATCTTAGCTTCTTCTATTACTTCCTCTATATCTCTACCATCAATATCATGTTTTGTATCGAACTTAATTTCCGCTACACTTTTCTTAATATGAGTGTGTATACTTGGAACTGCTACATATACTGACCTTATATCTTTATTAGCTTCACTTTTGGCAATATCAATCGCTTTCTGAATATCCCTAGATGCCGATTCCACATCAATTATATTTCCTCGTTTTATCGATGTAGTTTTCACAATTCCTACACCTAGTATATTCAATTTTTCATATACTACATCTGCTATAATCACTTTTATACTTGATGATCCTAAGTCTATTGAAGTATATAATTGTGAACTCAAGTCAAACACTCCTTCCTTAATAATATCTTATATTTCTTTAATAATAAAATTGTAAATACACAACAAATTCTATTTACACATACTAAATTATATCACAAAATTTAAAAAAAAAATATGAAAAAAGCTAAAAAAATTAAAATTTTATTAAAATATTTTTAAATTGTAATATAATTTCATTATATCTTTTAATTACTTGTTAACTAGAGAAAAAATCTATCCAAGACTGAAAATTTCGAATAGATTTTAATTTATTATTTTTACTAAGTATTTTTTCTTTTATTTGCTTGAGTCGACGCTTGATTATTATTTTGTGAATTTATTGCACGGTTTTGAGTTGTGTTTTTATCACTTGAAGAATTATCTTCTTTATTCTGAGATTCAGAAGTTGTTTTTTCTTTATCATTACTTGCATCTACTGAATTTTTAGCTAATAAGTTCTTAATGTTTTGGATACGTTGTTTTTCACTTTTAGACGTTTCTAAATATGCACCATTAATTAAGTTTAATGTTGTATTTTTTTTGTCATCAATGTACTTAGATATTTCATCATAGTAATTAAGTTTTTGAGAAAAATTCGTTCTTGAAACTTTTATTTTTTGACCATCATTCATATATATTGTTAAATTTCCATCATCTTCGCTAATAATTTCTGATATTTGTATTAAAACTTCTTGTTTTAATTCTAATAGATTTTTATAAACTTCTTTTAATTTATCTTCATCTTCTTTGAAATTTTCTAATATAGGTAAATTATAATTATTTCGAACTTCACCATTATACGTTTTTCCATTTTCCATAATTATTTCTATTTGTCCATCCGTCTTTTTGTTTTTAGCAATAAACTTATATTCTTCTACTTTTATATCAATCTTAGATGGAAATGTACTCTTTACAATGACCTCTTTAAATATACTATATTTGTTTTTAATATTATTTCTTACTTCATCATCTTTTATAGTCCATGTTTTTAAATTAGTATTTATATTCCCAGCAGCTAAAATCTCATCTTTAGTTATTTGATTTTCACCAGAAACATTAATAGTTTTAAGTTTCACATAGCTACTAAACATGAATCCTACCCCCAAAATTACGGTTAAAAATAACAATACTATTAAAGATAATTCTCTTCTTTTTTTCTTTTTTATTTTTTCTAATGAACTTTTTCGCTTATCTTTATTAATCTTCGAAAGTAGCTTTTTATTTTTTTCATTCATACACAGTTAGTCCTCACTACTGATTTTTTCAAACATAGTAATAAATTCGTCTCCGCGGTCTTCAAAGCACTTATACTGATCCCATGATGCACAAGCTGGTGATAGTAACACTATATCTCCGTTTTCTGCTAAACTGCTAGCTAACTTAGTAGCATCTGCAACTTTTATGGCTTTAATGCATTTCACATTATGCTGAATCGCTAAACTATATAATAATTCTTTACTTTCTCCTACTACAACCATAACTTTTATTTTACTTAGATATGGAATTAACTCTTTAAAGTCAATTCCTCTATCCTTACCACCACATATTAAAATAATATTTTTATCGAATCCTGATAACGCGGTTGTGGTTGCTACTGGATTAGTTGCTTTAGAGTCATTGTAATATTTTACACCTTTGTATTCTCCTACATATTGCAACCTATGCTTAACTCCACTAAAATTATACAGTACTTGTTGAATAGCATCTGTACTTGCGCCTTTTAAATAAGAAATAATAGCTGCATTTATTGCATTTTCTACATTATGCATACCTGGTAGTTTAAGTTTTGTACAATCAAATAACTCCATTTCTCTAAACATTACTATATTTTCTTTAATATATACATCTGCGCTTATATTTTCTTTTGTATCATAGAAAATTATAGTAGCCTTAATTTTATCTAAATTATATTTTTCTTTTTCTTTTATATTTATAATTAAGAAATCATCTTTGGTTTGATTTACATATATTTTTTTCTTAGCATTTTGATAATTTTCTAAATTCCCATGATAATCTAAATGTCCTTCGCCTAAATTAGTTATCACTGCTATGCTTGGCTTGAAATATTTAGTTCCTTCTAATTGGAATGATGAGACTTCTGTAACAATTAGTGACTTGGGATGATTATAGGCTACTTCTATACTTGGATAGCCAATATTTCCAGCTAAAAATACATCTTTATTAGCTTTTTTTAATATATCATAAGTCATTTGTGTTGTAGTTGTTTTTCCATTTGTTCCCGTTATAGCAACCATATCAACAGGGAATAGCGTATTAGCTAATTCAATTTCTGTGATAATATCTATTCCCTTTTCCACAGCTTTATGTAAAAACTCTATTTGATATTTTATTCCTGGATTTTTTACTATTAAATCAACTGTCTCTAATAATTCAAGCGGGTGTCCACCATCAATTATTTCTATTCCCAATTCACGAAGTTCTTGAGCTTTTTCATCATTACTCAAATCGTCATAAGCGTTTAACTTAACATCATACCCTAGTTTCTTTAAAATTTTTACAGTTGAATATCCACTTCGCGCAAAACCCAAAACTAATATTCTTTTATTTTTTAAATTAATCATTTTATAGTACCCCAATAAAATATCCTATTGCAGATGATATTACTGCAATAATCACGAATATGTATACTGTCTTCACCTCACCATATCCCGTCAATTCAAAATGGTGATGTAATGGCGACATTTTAAAAATTCTCTTTCCTGTTTTTTTAAAGTATGCAACCTGAATGATTACTGATAATGTTTCTAGAATATATACTAATCCAATAAATAAAAATACTATTTCTTTGTGTAATATTATTGATATAGCTGCTAAAATTCCACCTAATGCAAGAGAACCTGTATCTCCCATAAAAATTTTTGCAGGATTTTTGTTAAATAATAAAAATCCTAATAACGCACCAACAATAGCCAAACAGAATACTAATACTGGAAAGTTATTTTCTTTATACGCCAACAGCGCAAATGTGCCCGTTGTTATTATTGTTACACTTGTAGCTAGTCCATCTAGCCCATCTGTTAAATTAACTGCATTCGAAAATCCTGTCTGCCAAAATATAACAAATAACAGGTATAAATAAGAAATATTCAGCTGATAATTAATTATTGGTATTTCTATAAAGTTGACATTATCATATACTAATGATACTAAAATATAAAATATTAATGAAAATACTATTTGCAATAATAATTTTTTTCTTGGTGATAAACCATCATTTTTCTTTTTTACAACTATTAACATATCATCGATATAACCAATTATTGCAAATGACACTGTCGTATAAATGAATAATAAATAATATTTTATATTTTCGCTATTAAAAAACATAGCTATTATAAGAGCCACAACAATTGCCAGGATAAATGAAATTCCTCCCATTGTCGGAGTACCTTTTTTATGAATATGACTCTGTGGACCTTCTTGTCTTATTTCTTGACCAAATTTAAGATAATGTAAATATTTTATTAATTTCGGTAGCATCACTACAGTTAGCAAAAATGCCACTAGCAATAACGATATAGCAATTATTATACTTGAATTACCCATTTCGTTCTCCTAACTAAATTTTATTTTTATATTATCCCCTTTTTTCACTATTTTTCTAGCTGGTACTGATTGTTGTTTTACATAACCATTTCCTTCAGTTTCTATATTTAACCCAGCTAACTCAGCATAATTTAAAACATCAGCTTTAGACCATCCTAAAAAATTAGGCAATATCATATTTTCATTTGAACTCAATAAAAATACTTTATCATCTTTCTTCAATATATTACCTTGAGAAGGAAATTGTCCCAATACTTCATCTCCCGAACCTATAACTACTATATTTTTTGTTTGTGTAGATAATTTTGAAATAACTTCATTAATATTTTTCCCTTGGAAATTATCCATCATATAATTTTGAAGATTTTCATCACTACTTGTTTTTTTAACATTCAAGTAATTTAATATGTTTTGCATTACAGGTTTAAATATCTCTGATGCCCCATTAGCAGAACTTTCAGCAAGTTTTTTACTTGGAAGCTTCATCCCTACATACAAAATTACTTCAGGATTTTCACTTGGAGCATACCCTATAAATGAATGTAACACTTTATATGGGCTCTTATAGTATGTCCCCGTTTTTGGATCAACGACTTCGGCTGTCCCTGTTTTTCCAGAAACACTATAATTTTCTATAGAGTAACGTTTACCACCTGTTGCCCATTCTCCATTAACTACACCATAAAGTTCTTCTTTCATTTTTTCTGCTGTTGTCTTTGAAATCGGCGTGCCAACAACAGTTTTTTTACCTATATTAACATCTTTATTTAATGTTTTGTCATGTACTCTTTGTAAAAAATACGGTAATAACATTTGGCCTTCATTCAAAATAGCCGTTTCTGCCTGAACCATTTGCATAGCAGTAACCGTACTACCTTGACCGAATACCGTAGTTGAGGCTGATACCTTATTATTAAATACTAAGTCACCCGTAGCCTCATTACCATATAAAGAATTTGTACTCTTTCCGAATCCAAAACTCTCTAATCCTGTTTTTAATTTTTCTCTACCTAACCCTTCCAATAAAGTAAGCATAAGTGTATTGGATGATTGTTGGAACCCGTGTCTCTGAGTAATAGTTCCCCATCCTGTTTTATTCCAGTCATATATAGTAGCATCTTCTACTCTGTATGAACCAGATTTATAATATGCATTGGGATTATAAATATTATTTTCTACCATTAATGACATTGAGAACGTCTTTAGAGTAGATCCAGGCTCATACGCTGAATTATAGAATATATTCGCCCATGCTTTCTCCAAATTTTCTTGAGTATTCGGGTTAAAAGCTGGAGTTTGTCCTAACCCTAAAATCTCACCTGTTTTAGCACTTACAGCTATTGCAAATGCACTTTCCGGCTCATATTTATCATGGATATCTTTTAAAGTATTATCTATAAATCCTTGAATATTTTTATCTATAGTTAAGTAAATATCTGCGCCATCAACTGGGTTAATTTCAACTTTTGGAATATTAGAAACTATTTTTCCCCATGCATCTTTTGCATATGTTATATGACCTTCTTTTCCTCTTAAATAGTAATCAAATGTTTTTTCTATTCCTAAGCGACCTGTTATTAAATCGCTATCTGGAGAATTTTGAGCAAAGCCTAAAAAGTTACCTAACATACTACCATTTGGATAATACCTCTTCGTTGTTGCTATAAACTGTATTCCTGGTAAATTTAGTGCTTCTATTTTTTTCTTATTCTCTATACTTATATCTTTTCCAGCTGTACCAAACTCTACCTGGTAAACACCCTGTTTTAATAATATCTCTTTTATCTTACTTTTATCTAATTTAATAAAATTAGATAGCTCGTTAGCAGTCTTGTCTACATCCACTACATGCCGAGGATTTTTTTCATCTTCTGTAGCCTTATCAGATACAACAGCAACAAGCTTATATGATTCTATATTGTCTGCCAATATATTACCATTTCTATCAAATATTTTTCCTCTTTTAGGTTGTAAACTAGTATCTATTTTATATTTCTTATCCGCAAGTTCAGACAGATTTTGACCTCTAACAGTGCCAATAAGCATCATTTGGCCTATATTAATGATAACTACCCATACAAAGAAAAAAACAAAAATTAGAAGAAATACTATTTTTGTTCTTTCCCTTGAAATATAATCTTTTTTTTCTAAACTTTTTCTGTCTTCCAGAAACTTCAAAGTAAATAGTTTCCTAAAAAGTTTTTTCAATTATCTCACTACCTTTATATTGTCTTTTTGAGTTTTCATACCCATAGTCTCAGCTATTTTTTTAACTCTTTCATACGAAGACAAATCATTTATAATAACCTTTTGCTCATTATTATCTTTTTGTTTTTCCGAAATTATTACATCATTTTTTTGCTGAGCGCTTCTTAATGAATAAAGTTCTCCTTTATAGTTTAACATAACTACGTTAGCAAGTAAAATAACTCCTACAAAAACACCATATCCTGCTTTTTCTAAAAAATTAAATTTTACTTTTTCCTGAACTTTTCTTACTCCATATTCATTACTATATACTTTTAACGTTGCCATTAACCTTTTCCTACTCTTTCATTTGTACTTCTGCTATACGTAATTTTGCACTACGTGATCTATTATTTTCTTCTAACTCTTTATCCGTTGGATAAATTGGTTTTTTTGTTATAATTTTTAATTTAGCCAAACTTTCTTCTGGTAATATTGGAAGATTTTTAGGAATATCTTTTCTTTTTGCATAAGAATTAAATATTTGCTTACATATCCTATCTTCCAGTGAATGAAAAGTAATGACCGATATTCTTCCATCTTTTTTTACAATGTCTATTGCTTGCTCTATTGAATCTTCAAAAACTGATAGTTCATTATTTACAGCTATTCTTATCGCTTGAAAAACTCTTTTCGCAGGATGCCCACCTGTTCTTCTTTTAGCTGCCGGTATAGATTCTTTTATTATATCCACTAATTCAAAAGTTGTTTCTATTGGTTTTTCTGAACGTTTCTTTTCTATATTTCTTGCTATTTGCTTAGAAAATTTTTCTTCACCATAACGATAAAATATTTTAACCAATTCGTTATAATCATATTCATTTACAATTTCGTATGCACTTATTTTCGCATCAGTATCCATACGCATATCTAGTCTTGTATCATAATTATAACTAAAACCTCTTTCTGGTGTGTCTAATTGTGGAGAAGATACTCCCAAGTCATAAAGCACTCCATCTACTTCTGTAACACCGTACTCTAGTAACTTTTCTCTCAAGTTTTTAAAATTAGATTTTATAAAGACAACCTTATCTGCATAGTCTTTTAATTTATCTTTTGCATTTTCTAACGCAACGCTGTCTTGATCAAAAGCATATAGCTTTCCATCAGTTAATTGTTTTAAAATTTCTAAACTATGCCCTGCTCCACCTAAAGTGCAATCTACATATACACCATTTTCTTTTATATTTAATCCAGCAACAGCTTCGTTTAATAATACACTGTAATGTTTAAACATTTCTCATCCATCCTAAAAGTCAAAATCTTCTAATTCTTCTGCTATTTCTTCAACACTAGCCTCACTCTCAAGAAGAAGATCTTCCCAGTGAGCTTTATCCCAAATCTCTATTCTATTAGATAAACCATTTACTACACATTCTTTATTTAAAAATGCATGCTCTATAAGAGAATTAGGAATATTTATTCTTCCTTGTTTATCTATCTCTACTTCTGTAGCACCTGAAAAGAAAAAACGTTGGAAAGTACGTGCATTTTTCTTAGTAATAGGTAGTGATTTTATTTTACTTTCCACTTTTTGCCACTCTTGTAGTGAATAGCCAAATAAACAAGAGTCCAATCCTCTTGTTATAATAAATTTTTCACCTAATTCATCTCTGAATTTTATTGGTATACTAAGTCTTCCTTTAGCATCCATTTTATTATTATATTGACCTATAAACACTACCCTCACCACCTTACTTCTATAATTTACCACATTTCCCCACTTTTTTCCACTATTTTGAG
>ERZ773055.229-NODE-229-length-38370-cov-19.530445_pt1 | contig 38370 bp, 49 predicted proteins | sample MGYA00580515_ERZ773055 | MGnify/ENA primary metagenome ERZ773055 (study PRJEB29015, sample SAMEA2737993) | human oral metagenome | biome: human oral; feature: human-associated habitat; material: dental | place: China | collected 2064 ...
GCATGGCGAAGAAAACCGACGCAAAGACACCGACACAGAAACCAACGGCAGACGAGGGCAAGCTAAAAGCGCTGGGGCTTGCGATGGATCAGATTACCAAGCAGTTCGGCGACGGCTCAATCATGCGGCTGGGCGAGGCGAAAAAAGTTGATGTTGAGTTGCTGCCGAGCGGCAGTTTAAGTTTAGATATTGCGCTCGGCGGCGGCTACCCGAAGGGGCGGATTATTGAGATTTACGGTCCGGAATCAAGCGGTAAAACTACGCTGACGCTTCACGCTATTGCCGAGATGCAAAAGCAAGGCGGTACAGCAGCGTTTATTGATGCAGAGCACGCGCTTGACCCGGCGTATGCCAAAAAATTAGGCGTCGATACCGACAACTTGCTCGTGTCGCAGCCAGACAATGGCGAGCAGGCGCTAGAAATCTGCGAAACGTTAGTGCGTTCTAACGCAGTTGATCTTATTGTTGTAGATTCCGTAGCGGCACTCGTGCCGCAGGCGGAAATTGATGGTGATATGGGCGATTCGCATATGGGATTACAGGCGCGGCTGATGAGTCAAGCGCTGCGCAAACTGACTGGCATTATTAACAAGTCAAAAGCGACGGTAATTTTCATTAACCAGATTCGTATGAAAATTGGTGTGATGTTCGGCAATCCTGAGACAACGACTGGCGGTAACGCACTGAAATTTTACGCGTCGGTGCGCGCAGATATTCGCCGGATTGGACAAATCAAAGAGGGCGATAACGTCATCGGCAACCGTACGCGCGTGAAGATTGTGAAGAACAAAATCGCGCCGCCGTTCCGCGTGGCAGAATTTGACATCATGTATAATGAGGGTATTTCAAAAACTGGTGATGTGCTTGATCTGGCGGTACAATACGGCGTAGTTGGTAAAGCTGGCGCGTGGTTTGATTACAACGACGCAAAAATTGGGCAGGGGCGCGAGCAAACCAAAAAGTATCTAAAAGAGCATCCGGATGTGCTGGCGGAGATAGATGATAAAGTACGGGAGAAAGTGAAGGAAGCAGAGGAGAACAGCTGACTAGCCGTGCTTAGTCGTATATTTTCGTGGTACAAAGCAAAGAATGCGCCGAGGCCATCGGTGCATTCTTGTTATTTTACGATCTTTCGTTGAATTTCTTTTTGCCGAAACGTATAAATTGGTCAATCGGTTTTGCGTATTCGTCCGCCCAGCCGTCATTTTCGCCGCCTTTGCTGTATCCTAAGACGGTGCCGGTATATTCCTGAAGCGCCATGCCAAGTCCGTCTGCGCCCTCGCTGTCCTTTTTGTGCCGCCGCACGCACAGCATGCCGAAAATCGCTAGCGCTATTTCATTTGCAAATTTCAAGACGGCATGATTGTCAAGATTATTATCGGCAAGCTTCTTCACTGATTTAATAAGTTCCCAATCGGATCGCGTGTATGTTTCAAAATCTTTATCAGCTCAGTTTGATATGAGTTTCCTATATCTTCTAAGAATGAATAGTTTTTAGCATAATCCAGTTGAACTAGAATGTTCAGTAGTATGTTGCTAGAAATAATGGCAATATCTTTATTATAAGACTTATACACGGGCAGCCTCAGGCTTTGGTACTAGGGTTGCCCGTGCAACCTAGGAATTTCCTAGGGTTTTAGTTGTGAATTTGGCTGCATGGCTGCAGGCTTAGCCGTCTGAAGTGTGCGGCTCAACGTCTGGAACGATAGTCTCCGGCTTGAATACCACCTTGTAGTGGTACGGGTCGGATTCGATCGGTTCAAGCTGTTCAACGAAATAAGATACATTATCTGACAGCCCGAGGAAGTGTTTCTTATACGTACCTTCACCGGTCTTACAAGTCACCTCCAGCTGGTTGTCTTCATCGGTGATTGAACAGTACCCCTCAATTGAAAGGAGATACTTATCGGTAATTCCGTTAAAAAACACAACCCGTCGGTGCACCTTGAAGTTGTCTGCGTCCTGCGAGAGGTTGTGCGAGACGGTCTCCGAATCGTTTGCACACGCTGCCAGCGAAACAGCAGCCAGCAGCATGGCAACAATTGTGACAATGAGCTTTCGAGAGATCATGGTATTCTTTCTGATCGTAGCTTCCTTGACGCCTGCTCATCTGAAACAGGGCAAACGACTCTCTGGCAGCCAGGGAAAGGTTTGCTCTGTTTCAGATCGTAACCAAATTGTAAAATCTGCTCAATGTGAGCTTCTAATTGGCTCGTGAAGCCAATATATATATCAATAAATGGTTACTATGTCAAGCTTCTGTCGTACTTTTGGGCATTTGATGTTGAGGATACGCGTATAGCCGAATTGACATGCTGCTCGTCACTAGGCAAAATGCTACAATAAACACTATGGAGCATGATCCGCCAAAAACGCATAAAATCACCGCACTATCCACTCAAACCCGCAATCCTGACCGCGTGAATGTTTCGGTCGACGGGAAATACCGGTTTAGCCTGGACATTTCGCAGGTAGCAGATCTAGGCGTGAAAGTCGGACAGTGCGTCACGGCGGCGGAATTGGCGGAGCTGGAAGCCGAAAGCCAGTTTGGCAAATTGTATGCGCGCGCGCTTGAGTATTGCCTCGCCAGACCGCATTCGGTGCGCGAAGTGCGTGATTATCTACAGCGAAAGACGATGGCGCGGCGCTACAAATCGCGGTGTACTGGGCAAATAAAAGAGCATCCTGGCGTCAATCAGTCCACGGCAAACCGCGTTTTGGTGCGGCTGCGCGAAAAAGGTTATGTCGACGATGAAGAATTTGCGCGCTGGTGGGTTGAAAATCGCAATACCTTAAAAGGAACGTCGAAGCGAAAATTATCAAGCGAGCTTGCCGCTAAAGGAACCGACCGCGCGCTTATTGACCGCGTCCTTGCCGAATCGGATCGCAGTGATTTGCAGGAGCTTACTAAAATTATCGCCAAAAAACGCCGCCGTTATCCGGACGAGCAAAAACTTGCTGCGTATTTGGCGCGGCAAGGTTTCGACTACGACGACATCAAGCAAGCGCTGCAGAATAATGACGTTTAACTTCTTAGTCTGACAATTTTTATTCTTTCTCATTGATCGGCTGCTTAGCGGGATTCGCCTTGCGGAACGGATTGACGTAGCTGCCGACTACTTCGTGCAATTCAGGCTCAGGTGCCTTGGTCTCGCTATGCACGACGATTTCGTCGTTGTTGATCTCAATAATTTGCGAGCGGTGCACGAGTAATTCCGTGTCGTTTAGGCTGCGAAATAACGGCCGCTTGACGGTAAGCTGCTGCACCAAAAACGTATTCGTGTCGATAGTGAAGTCGATGATTTTGCCGAGCTTATGCCGTCGTTGATCAATCACGCGCATACCGAGCAAGTCAAATTGCAAATCGTAAATCTTCTGTAGACTTACGACGTCGTCTGGCGCAATAAATTCATCAATTGAGTCAACAATAAATCCCATGCTGCTCAGCTCGCGCACGTCGGCGATACGCATCAGCTGCGGCGTTTTCGGTAGCAGCGCGCCCGTCACAGAGTAGGCGAGTACGCGCAGGTCGGCCGGATCGATAATTGCGCGCTCCGTGCGGGCAACTTCGCCGCTCGTCTGAATGCTGACGACGGGTGCGTGGCTGAGGTTTGATCCGAGGATAATCATAAGGCTAAAACGGATTAGTCCGTCCTGGCGGTAGGTTTGGCGCGGCAGGCTGGTCGGACGAGTGAAGTTTGCGCAGGCGCGCAGCTGTTTTCGTGTCGAAGCTGGCAGATGTGCTCTGCGTAGCTTCTTCGGCGGGCTGAGAGATGAGTTGATAAAGCGAAAAGGTTGCAAACGATAATCCGCCGATAACGAGCACGGCGAACAATAACACGTGGTAGCGGTGTATAAATTGCCCGATTTTTTTGGCGGCGAGTGCGAATGCGACAGAAACTTCCATACAATTACCTCACGTAAGCGGTTACAGTTAATGCATCGACGACGACACCGCCCGTGCCTTTGTTGGACGATAGCGTCAAATTGCTGATTTGCATCTGGAACAAATTTTTTTCGATACGATAGATGAAGTCGCGCAGGTTATCGTATGCGACAGGCGTATTCAGCGTGATTGTTGCAGAGATTGACTTCGTGCCGTTTGGCGCTTTGACTGCTGTTGCCGCGCTAGTCGAGCTGCTTGAGCTGCTTGCTGTGCCGCTTGTGCTGGCGTTGTTCGCCGAAAAGTCAATTGATTTGATAACGACGCCAGACGCGTTCGCATAGTTGACGAAATCCTGCACGACTTGATCCTGGTAACTGTAATTTTTAGTGATAGAAACGATTTTTGCGGCGCGCTCAACATCTTTATTCTGTTCTTTGAGCCGGTTTTTGAGCGTCGTCAAGGCTTGCAATTCGTTTGACGACGATTCGGCGTCGGTCGTCGATTTGCGCGTTTCTTCAGCAACGGTGCTCAATTGCTGCTGTCCAAATACGAATATGCCAATTCCGGTAGCAGTCATTAACAACAATGCGCCTGCTAGAATAGCTCTCGCAATGGATGGCGTCAGGGTACGCTGTTTCGATTTCACGGTAAAATCTCCTTTGAAAACGTGACGTTGTACGTTGCCTCGTAGTAATCGCCGTAATTTGCAACTTGGATTTTTGCGTCGGAAAAGAGTAATTTTGAATTAACTTTGATTTTTTGCAAAATATTTTTGACGTCGACGGCTTGTTGGTACGATTGCACGCGCATTTTGATTTCGCTTGGCGTGTTGAGCTTTTGCGCATCAATAGCAATTTGCTCAATCGATGCGCCTTCAGGCAGCGCCTGCGCGATAGCGGTCAGGACTGCGGTGTATGGGAATTGCGTATCGAGAATTGATTTTGCGACGAGCAGGTTCTTTTTGTACTCGCTACCTTTCTTCTTAACATCGGCGTAGCGTGCTGCTTGCGCTTCATTCTCGGCGATGATACGCCGGTTGTTCGTTTGTATAGAGTTCATGAAAAAGTACACGGCGCCCATCTCGGCGAGCATTGCGATGATTAGAATCGGCAAAATGACGACGTAGCGCACAAGCAGCGTGTTCGTCCGCGCTGCCGCGAGCTGGCGGCGATCGTTAGGCGGCAGTAAATTAATCATCCCCACACCTCCGCGGGCGATACGCTAGCAAGTCCGGCGACTGCGATGTAGCGCGGGCGGAACTGGCGGTTTGGCTTTTGCAAATTACCGAAATCGAAGTTCTGCCACGGGCTAGCGACGCGCGCCGGCATGACAAGTTCGTTTGTAAAGAAATCGCCGATACCAGGTACGTTTGCACCGCCGCCGACGATGACGATTTGCTCAATCGTGCGCTCGTCGACGAGGCGCTCGCTATAGTAGCGGATCACCTTGCGCATTTCATTGGCGATTTTCTTGAGGCTGGGCGTCAGCGCGGTTTCGATTTTCTCGCGCTGCGGACCGGACGATAAACCGTTCAAGACTTTGTACTGATGAGCTTTTTCGAGCGAAATACCAAGCTTCGATGAGATATCAAGCGTGAACGAGTTGCCGCCAACGCTTGCCGATCCGGTGATACGAATCGCACCTTCGTCAAGCACGGCGATGTCGGTGCTGGTCGTACCGATATCAACGATGAGCGTCGCTAAGTGTCCTTCTTCGGTCGAAGTGAGAACGCGTGCAGTTGCGTTGATACTTGGTTCAATTGCGACCGGCAACAGCCCAGCGTCGCGTACGGTTTTTAGTACGCTATCAACAACTGATTTCTGTGCGGCAGCGAGCACGACGATAATTTTTTCTTTGGTTTTTTTGACAATTTGGTAATCAATGTAAAGCGAATCGGCGGGCATCGGAATATAGCGTTCAACTTCGACTTGCACTGCGCCTTTGATATGCGACTCGTCGTTTGCCGGCACGCTGAAAGCGCGCGAAAACGTACGGCTTGTTGGAATGCCGACGACGACATGATCTGACGACACGGTGCCGACAATATTTTGCTCAAGCAACGAACGCAGGTTGTCAAGCAGATAATTATCATTCTCGTCGTCTAGCGACGTTTGTGTTTTGGCGGGATCAAGATCAAGCGAGCCGTAGCCTTGAATAAGCGACCGTTTTTGGTTGATCGACATTACTTTAATACCAGTCTGGCTCACATCCAGACCGATCAGCGGTTTATTTTTATAAAATAAATGTGGCATATTCGGTTATCTGCTCTTTTGATCTAGTATAGCATAAGCGGTATGATTTTTTAACTTTTCACGCTTGATGCCAGTCCGGCGATCGGCGCCATGACGCTGACGGCGACAAGTCCGATTACGCCGCCCATAATAACGATCATGACCGGCTCGATGATTGAACTGATGCCGTCAATCGCGACGTCGACTTCTTCTTCGTAAAAATCAGCAACTTTGACGAGTACGACGTCGGTCTGGCCGGTTTCTTCGCCGACAGAGAGCATTTGTGCGACAATCGGCGGGAACAAGTCGCTTTTTTCAATGACGGTTGATAATTGTTTGCCGTTCTCGACTTGTTTAGCGGCATCGCGCAGCATGTCCTCGTATACGACGTTGCCGACAGCGCGCGCCGTGACTTCAAGCGCTTCCAGTACGGCGGCGCCTGACCCCATGAGTGCTGAAAATGTGCGCGCAAACCGTGCGACGGCGACCTTTTTAACGATGCCGCCGACAGCAGGAATTTTTAGCACGACGCGGTGAAAAATATGGCGGCCTTTTGGTGTTTTGAGCCAGCGCAGTAAAAACACAACCCCGGCGATAACGACTGGTAAAATAAACAGCCCGTATTTCACCATGACGTCGCTGATAGCGAGCATTACTTGCGTAATCGCTGGCAGCTGCTGATCGGGACCTCCTAGATCCTGCATCATTTTACCGATTTGCGGAATGACGAAAATCATCATGCCCAGGAACGCGGTAATTGCAATGACGAGCAGAACAATTGGATATGTCATTGCACTTTTGATTTTCTTGCGCATGCTAGCATTTTTTTCTTGCTGCAAGGCAAGGCGTTTCAAAATGTCGTCGAGAATACCGCCTGCCTCGCCAGCGCGCACCATGTTGACGTAGACGTCGTTAAAGACTGCTGGGTATTTCGCGAGCGCATCGGCGAGCGGCGCGCCGCTTTCGACGTCTTTGATAACGCCGCCGAGTACCGTTTTGAGCGCTTCGCTGTCGGTATGCTTATATTGCGACGATAAGCCGCGTAGCAATGGAACGCCGGCGGAAATCATCGCGCTTAGCTGCCGCGTGAACATGACAATGTCGTCATTTTTGACTTTTTTGCCACCGAATGCGCTAAATCCGCGCGCCGCACCCTCTTTTTGCTGGCTAATATCAAGCGGCGACAAGCCTTGTTTCGTCAATATCTCAATCGCTGCGGCGCGGTCGGTCGCTTCGACTGAACCGCGCACGCTTGCATTTCGCGCGTTGGTGGCGACATACGTAAATTTTGCCATTTACGACTCCCTCGTGACGCGCAGCACTTCGTCGAGCGTTGTATTGCCGCGCAATGTTTTTACTAAACCGTCTGCCTGCATTGTAATCATACCTTCGCTAATTGCTTGGTCTTGAATCTCATCGCTTGTCGCATTTTTTGTAATCATTGTTTGAATTTCGCGGCTCATGTCGAGCACTTCGTAAATACCGACGCGCCCCTTGAATCCGGTATGTCCGCATTCGTCGCAGCCCTCAGGATTAGCACGCCACAGCTGCATGATGGTTTGTTCGCTTGTGCCGAGCGGCGTGTCGCCGCCGACTTTTTGCTGGATAGCCTGCAGCTCAAGTTCGTGAATGTAGGCGAACGTTTGCCCCGGTTTTAGGTTAAATAATTTCACGATTTCGTTAATTTCGTTTTGCTCGGGCGCATATGCTTGCCGGCAGTTCATGCATAATCGCCGTACTAGCCGCTGCCCAACAACTGCTTTGACGGTGCTTGCGATTAAAAACGGCTCAATTCCCATGTCAAGTAAGCGCGGCAGACAGGTTGCGGCGTTGTTGGTGTGAAGCGTCGAAAATACTAAGTGTCCGGTAAGTGCTGCTTGTACGCCGAGGTTTGCTGTTTCGCCGTCGCGAATCTCGCCGACCATGATGATGTTAGGGTCTTGGCGGAGCAGGGCGCGCAGTCCGCTTGCGAACGTCATGCCCGCTTTGGCGTTGGTCTGCGTTTGGTTGACGCCGGGAATTTTGTACTCGACTGGATCTTCTATCGTTGAGATATTTACATCAGGCGTATTGAGCATATTTAGTACGCTGAACAAGCTGGTTGACTTACCACTACCAGTTGGTCCGGTCACGAGAATCATGCCGTTTGGCTCGGCGATAGCGCTGTTGATAATTGCCAGCGATCGCCCCCAATAGCCGAGCTGCTCTAGGCTAATTGCTTGGTTTGACTCGTCCAGTACGCGCATGACGACTTTTTCGCCGTCGGCAATCGGCAGGGTGCTAACGCGCAGCGCGTACTGTTTGCCGGCGACTTTGATTTTGAAGCGCCCATCCTGCGGTACGCGGCGTTCATCAATTTTGAGGTTAGACAATATTTTTATGCGGCTGACAAGCGCGCCGAGCACGTTGCGCGGCAGTTGGTTGACTTCCTTTAACACGCCATCGATACGATAGCGCACCTGCACGAAATTTTCGCGCGGCTCAATGTGAATGTCTGATGCCTGCGAACGAATAGCATATTCAAGCAGCAGATTAACGGTCTGCGCGATCGGCGAGTCTTCGGCGACATCAGCTTCGGATACTTGCTGATCCGAGCCGTCGTCTTCACGCTGGACGTCGATTACTTCGTTGAGTTCTTGATTGACGTCGCCGCGGTAATTTTCTAAACATTGCAAAATATTATCGTGCGACGCGATGTAGATGCGAATATTGCCGCCGACTTGCTTTTCGATGAAATTGGTCGCCTGCACGTCGTCGGGGTCGTCCATCGCCAAATGCACCAAACCGTCCTCATCAACCTGGAAAATAACGGCGTTGTATTGCCGCGCGATTCGCTCGGGAATCCGGTTGAGCACTTCGCTCGGAATATCGCGCGGGTCGATTTCGACGTACGGAATATCAGCGTAATCGGCGAATAGTTTAGTGAGTTCGGTTTCGGACACTAATTTCGCGTCAAGCACAACGTTTTGCAGCGAGCGCCCCGAACGCTCCGCTTCGTCGAGCAATGGCTGCAGCTGCTCATCGGTTGCGATGCGGTAGCGCTTCAAAATTTTCACGACGGTGTGATTTAAAATTCTCATACTTCTTACGCTTATTGTACAGTACTTGGCGCGCAAATGCCATGAACATAACGGCAGCTGGAAATTTATGCTCGTTTCGCGTACAATAACAGAGATATGAAACGAACGCTTACTCTTAATTCTACCCAAGCAATCGGTGAACGCGCGACGGTTGCCGGCTGGGTGCATTCGCGGCGCGACCATGGCGGGCTAATTTTTATTGACTTGCGCGATCATACGGGGTTGCTGCAATTAGTGTTTAATCCCGACCAGCCGCAGGCATTTGCGTTGGCGGAAGAGCTGCGCGATGAATTCGTGATTCGCGCCAGCGGCGTGGTGACCGAGCGGGCGGAAGATTTGCGCAACGACAAAATTCCGACAGGCGGCGTGGAACTGTTAGTTGATGAATTAGTGATTTTGAACCGCGCTGAAACTCTGCCGATCCAGCCGTTTTCGGAAAATCAGGCGAATGAAGAATTACGTTTGAAATATCGCTTTTTGGACCTGCGCCGTCCGAAAATGCAGCAGATGCTGAAAAAACGCGCCGAGATGTACCAGATTATTCATAAATACATGAATGACAACGAATTTACCGAGGTGCAAACGCCGATTTTGGCGAATTCTAGCCCCGAAGGTGCGCGCGATTTTATTATCCCGTCGCGCCTACACGAAGGCAAATTTTACGCTTTGCCGCAAGCGCCGCAGCAATTTAAGCAATTACTAATGGTCGGCGGCGTGCCGCGCTATTATCAATTAGCAGCCTGTTTTCGCGACGAGGATCCGCGAGCCGACCGCTTGTACGGTGAATTTTATCAACTGGACTGCGAAATGAGTTTTGTCGAGGATGGCGAGGAAGTGCGCCAGGAAGTCGAGCCGCTCATCAAGCAGCTGGCGACCGATTTTGCCGGCAAAAAACTGCTGAGCCAGGATATTCCGCGCATTCCGTATCAGGAGGCGATGGAAAAATACGGCTCCGACAAGCCAGATTTGCGCTTTGGCATGGAGCTTATCGAGCTGACTGATGTATTTAGTGAAACCGAATTTGGCGTCTTCAAAAATGCTGAGTGCATCAAGGCAATTTGCGTTAAAAACGGCGCTTCGCTCAGCCGCAAGCAAATCGACAAATTCACCGACATCGCTAAAAGCGAAGGTGCTGGCGGCTTAGCGTACATCAGCTACGAAGTCGGCGAAGCCAAAAGCCCAATCGCTAAATTCTTGACTGAAGCCGAACTCGGCGAAGTGAAATCGCGTCTCGGTACAGAGGACGGCGACACTATTTTCTTCGGTGCTGATACCCGCGCCACCGTCAACAAGGTTCTGGGACGACTGCGCAACGAATTTGCCGACCATTTCGACCTAAAAGATCCGAATATTATCGCTCTAACTTGGATCGTCGACTTTCCATTCTACGAATGGAACGAATCCGAGCGAAAAGTCGACTTCGGCCACAATCCATTTAGCATGCCGCGCGGCGGCTTGGCGGCACTTGAAGCGGCCCAGACCGACGCCGACAAACTCGCCATCGTCGCCGACCAATACGACATGGTGATGAACGGCTACGAAATCTGCTCAGGCGGCGTGCGCAACCATAGCCCAGAAACGCTCTACAAAGCCTTCGAACTGCTCGGCTTTGACCGTAGCTACGTCGACGAAAAATTCGGCGCCATGATCAACGCCTTCAAATACGGCGCCCCGCCACACGCCGGCTGCGCCTTCGGCGTCGATCGCATGCTGATGGAGCTACTGGGCGAAAGCAATATCCGCGAAGCCATCGCTTTCCCGAAGAACGGCTCTGGCGTCGACGTCATGACTGGTAGCCCAGGCGCAGCTGATCCAAAGTCGCTCAGAGAATTAGGATTGTAGCGATTTGATGAAGGGGTAAATGTGAGCAAAAAACTATCTAGCATGACCCTCGAAGAACTATGGCTGCTATATAAATTTTCGGCACTAAATAGAAATTACTAAATGCGAAATTGAGTTAACTAAAAAAGGTAGCAAATGAGTGACTACAAAGTAATTTACTGGGGCGAAAACCAATCGACAAAAGTGCAGTTTGAAGAGTTTGATGAATCGCCTAATTTTCCTGTAACCGCTTGTTTTGTGGCAGCTTTTGATAAATCGGGCAAGCTCGCGATTGCAAAACCAAAGCGAGGCTGGGGTTTGCCGGGCGGGCACGTCGAGCAGGGTGAAACTCCCATTGAGTGCATTATGCGAGAAGCAAAGGAGGAGTGCGGTATCGAACTTGAAAATTTGCAGCTAATCGGCGGTTGGCGCGCAGAAAAGTTGAGGAATACTTCCGAAAATGACGCGTATCCAAATATCGCTTACCAACTATTATTCCTCGGCGATATTAAAAATATCGAAAATGATTTTGCGAAAGAGCACGAGGTGTCGGAGCGTGCTTTTATAGACCCGCACGATTTTTTGAACTACCACCACAACCCCGAAAACTATGCAGAAATTATCGAATACATTAAGCAGCGTCGATGACGGAATTAGCCCCTTCGTCGCGCATCGTTCGCTAAAAGATGGTAAGATGTAGGTATGGATAGGGCAGGTTTAGCAGCGTTTTCTGGCGTTGATTGAGGATTGCGTAAGTGAAATATTAAAAGTAAATAGGTAATTTATCATGAAACTAATCTACGCCACCACCAACCTATACAAACTAGCTGGCGCCAACCACGCGCTTGCTGGCTACGACCTAGAGTTGGTGGCGCTCGACAAAAATCTGCCTGATGTGCCCGAAATTCAGTCCGATGACCAAGCAGAGGTCGCCATCGACAAAGCGCGCAAATATTACGAGCTGCTCCGGCAGCCGCTGGTGGTGATGGATTCCGGCTTGTTTGTCGAGTCGCTCGGCGGGTTTCCCGGCGTTTACACCAAGTACGTCATTGATACGATTGGCGCCGCCGCCGTCGCCAAGCTCGCGGCGGATTCCGGAGCGGCTGACGCCTACACGCAGCGCACGGTGGTTTATTTCGACGGGCAAACGCCGCAAATTTTTAACTCGAAAGTTCACGGCAAACTAACGAGCGCGCCGCGCGGCGATAACAGCGCAGGCTACGATTTATATTTCGAAGTCGCCCAAACCGGCAAAACCGCCGCCGAAATGCTCGACGCCGAAAAAGCCGAACTCGCCGCACCAGTTTGGTGTGAATTAGCCGAGTGGCTGGCAAAAACCAAGAGGTAAATTATGCCGACATACAACAAATTAGTTCGCGATAAAATTTTAGAAATCATCGAAGCAAACGGGCAGCAATTGACCCACAAAATACTCGAGGACGATGAATACGCTGAAGAGCTCACTAAAAAACTTTTCGAGGAAGTCGAGGAATATAAAAAAGACAGGAACACCGACGAGCTGGCGGACATCATAGAGGTGGTGTACGCACTGGCGAAGCTTCACGGCTGCACGCCCGAGCAATTGGAGCAAATTCGCCTAGACAAAGCGCAAAAACGCGGCGGCTTTGATAAGAAAATATTTCTTGAGGAGGTGAGGGGTTGAGGTTTGTTTTCTCTCAAAGATTTTACTAAACTTTACCGCATATAATCCATCAAAAGCCTGCGCAAATCCGGGTAAGTTATGTCTAACTCCGCCAGTTCTTCGCGCGTAAAATAGCCAATTTCTGCGACGTCGTCGCTCGGTCGCGGCTCGCCATCAATAATTTTCGCCACAAAATAAATCGCCAAAAATGGCACCGTCACGCCACCAAAATCGTAAACTTCGGGGAAGCTGCCGAGGAAGTTTTCGATGCGCACCGTCACGCCCAATTCCTCCTCGGCTTCGCGAATCGCTGCCGCCTCCAGCGACTCATCCAAGCCGACGAAACCACCGACCGACTGCCAGGTGCCCTTGTACGGCTCGAACTTGCGCTTCGCCAACATGACCCGTCCCGCCTCGTCAAAAATCACCAACCCAGCCGTCGGCGCTTGATTGACAAAATAGCTGTATTCGCACGCCTCGCACTTCAAATGATTGCCGTCGCGGTGCGTGAAATCCCCGCCGCACTTCGGGCAAAATTTGTACATTTTTAGGGGTGAGTTTGGGTTGGTGGTCTGGGTCATAGCTAGGGCTCCTTTGTGATGATTTGAGTATTTGCAAATCGGGTTGATTTTTCATAATCATAGCATAAATCAAGCTGTCATAATAAAATAAGTTTCAAGACTACCCTACCTGTATCCCAACAATAAATAACAAATGTAAGATAAGTATCTAAAGAGTTCGCACACTTCAGGGGTTAAAACTAGGTAGATTGTACTGCAAGGCTACTTCGCAACTTTCTAGCAAGGTGGAGATTGATGAAAGCTGCTTTGAATTGCGTCGAGTACGCGGTATGCGTTGTTTTGGAGCTGGAAAAAGATTATTGTCTTTGTGGTCTACTCAAACTTCTGCGAAAAGAGGTGGGTGGTGGGGTGAAATAGGCTTGAACCTAATTTTTGTATAATGAGTCTTTCGGTGTATAATTAGATAAAGAATTGAGAAAATCTAGACTAACTAATTAAAATCGGGAAGGAAGTTTCATGGTGTCTACCGATAAAAATAAGATAGATGAGGTATTGACAAGATCTATCAATACTATTTATCCATCAAAAAAAGAACTAGAAAAAAGATTGCTTTCCGGAGAAAAGCTTACCTTTTATATGGGGATTGACCCCACGGCTGATTACGTACACCTAGGGCATTCGACCAACTATTTAATTTTAGAACGTCTTCATAATCTCGGTCATAAGATAATTGTACTAGTTGGAGACTTTACCGCAATGATTGGTGATCCAAGCGATAAAAACTCAATGCGAACACAGCTATCAGCTGAACAAGTAAATAAAAATCTTGAAACATTTAAAATTCAAATTGGTAAAATACTTAATTTTGATGACAAAGAAAATCCCATAGAGTTTCGCTTTAATTCCAAGTGGTTAGCAAAGTTTACTTTTAAGGATGCTGTGGAACTAGCTTCAAACTTTACGGTGCAGCAAATGATTGAGCGCGACGCCTTTAAAAAGAGATTAAACGAACAGAAACCGCTTTATGTTCATGAATTCTTTTATCCATTAATGCAAGGATATGATTCCGTAGCCTTAAACACTGATTGTGAGATAGGCGGCACTGACCAGACCTTTAATATGCTCGCGGGCAGGGTGTTGCTAAAAAGGTATAAAGACAAAGAGAAGTTTGTTATCACTACTACGCTCTTAGAAAATCCCGAGACAGGCGAGAAGCTCATGAGTAAAAGTCTAGGGACTGGTATTGGCGTAAATGAGCGGTCAGAGGACATGTTCGTAAAGATAATGAGATTCCCAGATTGCACCATAAGACAACTCTTTATAGATTGTACTAGATTGCCAATGCTCGAAGTTGAAAGGTATATAACGAAGATGAATAACGGGGAAAACCCGCGCGATATCAAATTGATTTTAGCTCATGAGATAGTCAAGATGTATCACGGCGAAAAAGCCGCCGATGACGCAAGGGACTTTTGGCTTTCAACCATCAGCGAGAAGACAAATCAGAATACGATTGAGTTGTTGGTCTCTGACGTGTGTCAAATAGAAGCTATTGCAGCAACTGCAGCTTCAGTTAGCAAATCGCAACTTAGAAGATTAGTAAAACAAGGAGCTGTGAGATTAAATGGCAAAAAAGTTAGTGATTTATCAAGGGCAGATTTCTGCAGTGGCGATGTGCTGTCGATCGGCAAGAAAAATAATTTTAAACTAAATTTAAATTAGTTCTTTTGCAAAGATAAAAAATTTTCTCCTATGATGCGATTAGCTATGTTTACCAGTTTTTCTGTGTTTATATCATATGGTAATTTATTCTGTGCATCAGGAACTGTACGAAGATTATACCTATGATTCGTTAGCTTGCAGTATTCTACATACTTGCTTAATAGTTCGTTCGAGAATCGCAGATACTTACTGTTAACTAATTTTCTTACTAAATATGTGTTTTCTATTGTTGTGCCTACACACTCAAACGGTCGTTTATTTGGTGCAAGCAAGTTTATTGCCTTGCTTTGCAAAACTTCGTCGAAACAAACCGATGGATCGCCCCATAGCTTTTTGGCTGAATTAGGATTAAATAAAAACAACCCCCCTACGGTGAATGCACATTTCTCACAGCACATACACCAGTAGTTGTCATGTAAGCCATTATTACAGCTCACAAATGAACTATGATATTTCGTCAAATGTGAGAATATAAATAATAGTTGCAAATCTGAAAACGGTCTCACGATACTATGGAGAGATATGGGTAAATTATGACTTCTTAGCAATGTATTAAACTTTTCCTCAAATTCAATAGACTTAGTGTACTGGTGATTTATAGAAAAACTGTCAGAAATAAGATTTGGCTCATTTGCTGATAACTCGTTTGAAGTGAATACGTAACTAGCATCATTCCAGTAGGCTATTAGTGTAGATAAACTTGCTAGATACAGATTCAACGGCATATGACCTTTCAGTTGCCTATTTTTAGCAATAAAAGAGTTTTCTATCCGAGAAGTAAAAATAAACTTTTTATCGATTATTTTTGCGATTTTTTTATGTGCCTCTAATGGGGTAGATGAAAATAGATCGAAGTCAATCCCACTCCTTCTTAAGATTTCGGCACCTACTACACTATCTTTTCCTGCGCCATTAAGTAAAATTGCCCTATTATCCATCTTACTTGAGGGAAAAAATATAGAGGCCTTGTCGTCTTTCTTGATAGAGGACTTTATTTTGGTTCTTTTTCTGATGTCTATCTCATTACTGTAGCGGAATTCCGCCATTGCGTATAAATAGACGTCTTCAAAGAATCGTTCTTCTTCTGGCCTAAGTGAAAAATCAGCCACAATAACATCATGATAAGCAAGTTGAAACGTATATACACAGTCAGACAGTGCAAGATATTTTAATAATGTCTCAGTTATAATATCTTTCTTTGGAGCTGGGACATGGCTAATGTCTATTTTTCTATTAAATGACCTACTGCCGAATCGATAATTAATTTTTATTTCTTTGCTTAAAATCTCAGGCAATGCTACATAAATAGTCACTTTTGTATTATATAATAAAATCCCATGATATAATATACTCATGGCGACAATTTTTATATCACCTAGTATAGCGACTATTTGTCAGACACCTAAAGAGTGTGTTGTTAACAAAAATAATTTAGAAGATATTGTGAAATCCTTGTTTGATAGATATCCTTCTATACGAGAAGCTATTACGAAAGAAGATGGCACCTTCAACGAATTTATCGGTTTTTTTGTCGATAACGAGAGAGTGGATGGCGAGTTTGATAAAATCACAGTAAGCGATAATAGCGAAATATTTGTTATGTCAGCAATCGCCGGAGGATAAATATGAATCCGACAGCAAAAGAACAGTATAAAAAGCAGATTCTTCTTGATTGGATTGATGAAAATGGACAAGAGATCTTGGCAAAGTCAAAGGTTTTAGTTGTTGGCGCTGGAGGACTTGGGTCTCCTGCGCTGCTTTATCTTGTGGCGTCTGGAATTGGCGAGATTTGTATTGCTGATTTTGATGTTGTCTCTCTATCTAATCTACCTAGGCAAGTATTGTATTCAAAAGATGATATTGGGAAATACAAAGTCGACGTCGCTCAAAAAATTTTAGGCAAGATGAATCCTGATGTAAAAATCTCCACTATAAAGAATAAGATTTCAGGAAACAATTTAGCAAAAATCATCCAAAATTACGATATTATACTTGATTGCACTGATAATTTTGAAACCCGTGAAATACTAGGGAGTGAGACGCAGAAAGCTCGTAAGATACTTGTCAGTGGTGCAGTTCTAAGACATGAAGGACTGGTCTTTATTTTTAATCGACCGAATGATATCTGTCGCGGATGTGTTTTCCCTACATGTCCCAAGGAAAGTGGCAATTTGAATACGAATACGCTAGGTGTTCTTAATACACTGTGCGGTGTAACTTCAATGTTAATGGTAACTAAAACTCTAAATATCTTACTTGGAATGAGTTTTGTAGAAAATATGATTACTATAGATCTATCTACGCCATCCATCAGGACTCTAACGGTGAAAAGACGAACACATTGTAATCTATGCGGCTAGTCCTTTGATAAGTAATTTATTAAAATATTTATGTAACGCGGTGTATATTTTCGGCAAATATCAACTTTGTCATTTTGTGAGGCATCGCTATTTACTATATCTCTAGCAATATATTTTATTGTCAGTGGATTAGTGATGATCGTCCAAAAGTTATTATCATTAATATGCCTGTCAAGCCAGGCGTATGCCATTTTTGATGCCGTAACTCTAGAATAGACGCCAAGTCTTTCTTTTAAAATTTGCTTTTCTCGTTCAATATATTTTTTTGAAAAGCAAAGTCTTTTATCTAGCCAGATAGTTGGCTTCCAATTTGATAAATTATTTTGGTTTAGAGACTTTTCAAATTTATGCTGCTTTGTGTATTCTAGAGCTTCGAGCAAATCCAAATATTTTTGGTTTTGATAATTTTGCTTGATTGCTTCAACTAATAATTTAGCTTTTTTGTTTTCTTGACTAGCCCATCTTTCCATGTTTAGCCAAGTCCTCTGTGGTATAGGAATACTCCTGAGGTATTCTAGTAGCGCTCTTGATTCACTATTGTTATACATTTTTAATTCTTTTATTGTTTGAATAATGTTGACAACAGGGAGAGAAAAAGAGTTAAAAGGAAATTGATCGTTATGAAATACTGCAACATCTGCATCTTCTATAGTGCTCGCCCTTTTGAACATTTCACATATCTTACCCACGCCCAGCATACCATTGACTTCTGTGATATCGGCATATCTTAATGCTCCGTAGCTAGATACGCCTACTACTGTGATACCACTTTTTATTGCACATAGAATTTCCGGTATTTGTATAGCTGGCTTAGTCCAGTATATACCATCACAAATGATTACGCCCGTATGCTTGCATGGTAATAAATCTATAAGGTCTCCCGCTTGGATGGGTGGGTGAAAAACACAGTTACTATATTTTTTTATAGTATCTCCATAGAAAACAGTGGAGTCGATCACTGTTGGTCCTAGATAAACATGCCACTTCATTGCCATTTTTCTCCGCATTTTACTACAGTAGCGGTCAAGCCGTCAATTGAGTATTTTGCAACCTCTTGAAAGGCTACAGCTTTATTGTTTTTGTTTATTGCTAAAATGATATTGTCTGCAGACGTAATTTTCTTTGCCGGTAAATTATTTGGCGAGATTTTATTTTCTACGTCTATTTTTATATCTTTTTTTAGACTATCTTTTGTTATTTTAGGAATATCATCTCTCATTCCTACCACCAAAGTGACGTAGGATTGGATAGCTTCTAGTACAGATGCGGTTACTGCCTTGTCTAAAGTCAATCTACTTCCAAACCCCGCAAAATACATTTTCCCCCTCAAGTCGTCGTTGACAGCTATCATTACAGCACAGGTATAGAATATGTCATCATTGAGTATGTATGCGTTGATATTATGAAAGAGATCCCAGTTGATTTGCGAATATTTTTTTTGAATATTTTTAAATATTTCAGGCGGAATATCATATTTTGCCTTGTGCTGCATTAAAAAATCTCTAGCAAGAGGACGCTCCACAAACTCTTGAGCAGCATGTAATTTTGCATTCTCTAAGTTAGTATGAACAGCCAGCCCGCCTGATGGCTGGTAAAGCTTAGACGTCTTTGATATAACAGACAGATCTGAGACTGTGCTGGACATAGTTACGCCTTTAATACGACAGCTTGCTCCTATTGCAGTCTCAATACTTTCGCCAAGAGCAGATACGTCCGCTTCGATCTGGCTAAAGCCTTTTCCTTGATGAACTGTAAGAGTTTTTGAAACGGGTCTTACAGCCATACTAACGTAAATACCAGTATTCACAAAAGAGGATACATTAGCAACGCGAGTACACCCAAGTCTACTTGCCCATTCTCTGTACAATAGATAAGTTCTCTCCATAATTTACGAAAATAAAATATCACCAGCAAAGAATCTGGCGATATTTTGTAACCGACTTTATTCGCCAGCGTCTTCGTATGCTGAATAAATCATCTTCTACTCCTTTCTATAATTCAAATATATATTAATTCCGTTTTCTTTGTCAATAAGTTCACTCAACGAAGCCACTTACACTACTGTGTAAGGAGGTGGACGGGTAGGGTAAAGTATTCTTGAACCTAAGAAATAAACATGATTTTAGACCAAACACTAAAAACCATCACAGACGCTGATTTGGGACTAAGTCCCAAATTATCTGGCGCCAGCAAATCAACCCGAACCGGTGCCCGCGCTATTTTGTTTGATGAGAGCGGGCGGGTGGCGTTGGTTTACGAGCACAGGTATGACCATTACAAATTGCCCGGCGGGTGCGTCGAGGCGGGCGAGGATATCGAGCGGGCTTTGCGGCGCGAAGTCAAAGAGGAGGTCGGCGCTCGCGTCAAAAATTTGCGCTATCTCGGGGTCATGCGCTCGCATTTATCCCGGTACAACGAAGATTGCAATCAGCATTATTTCACCGCCGAAGTTGACGGCGAGCTCGGCGAAAGCGCTTGGATTGACGAGGAGGAGCTGCACGGTTGCTCGATAGTTTGGTGTCGCGACCTCGCCGACGCCACCGAAAAAGTGAAGGGCGCGTCCTCCCGAGAATACGTACATTTGTTTGAGCGAGCGCGCGAATTGGCGGGATTGGCAGCGGTGGAATTATGAAATCGCCGCGCTTATTTGCATGATAATTTTGCGACTGATAAAGCCAAACGCGACTTGGTGAAAATCGTTAAATTCTTCTCGACATTAGACGCCGCGCCCGCCAAAATGCTAAAATAATCAGAAGATGAGCGACAGCAAACATATTCTCATAATCGGCGGCATGGGACCGCAGGCGAGCGCTTTCGCGCACCGGCGCTTGGTCGAGGAGTTTCAGCTGGCGCATCGGGGCGGTGAACTTGGCAATGCTGATTATCCCAGAATAACGCACCTTTAGATCAATGTTGATGATTTTATTGCCGACCCAGGCAAGAAGCTCGGCGCGCTCAATTACATCAATGCTTGCCTGCGCGACGTCAACCTCAAGTCGGTGGACTGCGGTTTTATCGCTTGCAATACGGCGCACCTTTTGTTCGATGACCTGCAGCAAACGACCGGCGGTCGGCTGATTTCCATGATTGAGACGGTCAAAGAGTCTGTTGCTGGTCAGAAGATCGGGCTGGTGGCGACGCCGGCTACGATTAGCTCTGGTCTATATGGGGAGGCGATTGCACCAGACGAGGCTGGCGTGCTAAAAATCGAGGAAATTATCCGCCAAGTTATCAGCGGCGTACCCGCGCGGGATTTGGCGGGCGGTCTGCAAATCGAGATAGAAAAACTGAAAAACCGCGGCGCCGAAAAGGTGATACTAGGCTGCAGCGAACTATCGATTCTGGGCGAATTCATCAACCTCGACTACATCATCGACCCTGTGACGCTGATAGCGCGCAAAGTTATCGAGTAATCCGTATTTTCGCCGCTTCGCCGCAAACTGAGATTGACCAAGCACAAAAAATACGCGATAATATAAAGCAGTGAAACGTGTATATATTTTGCTGGTTTTGGCAATTGCCGTGTTGATAAGTCCTCAAGTGCACGCCGAAGGCTCGCAGCCGATTGTGTTTAGCAGCACGCAGCTTGCACTGATCCGCGCGAACTGCGTGTCGGTTCGTTCGTCGTTGCAGCGGCTGCATGCAAACGATGCGCTTACACGGGTGAACCTGGCGCGCGAGTATGAGACGATTTCAGATAAGCTGATGGCGCCGATGAACAGCCGTATCGCGCTTAATAAACTTGACGGTGTTGCGGCTGCGAAAACGACGGTTGAGTTTAGTCGCGAGCTTGCGACATTCCGCTCAAGCTACCAGCGCTACGAGGAGAGTGTTACGAAAACGATTGATATTGACTGCCAGGAGCGCCCCGTTGACTTTTACCAGATGATTGAGTATGCGCGTATGTACCGTGCTGAAGTCCGTCAAACCGTGATGAAAATGAGCGAGTTGATCAAAAAATACCGCGCGCAAATTGATACGATTTACCAAGCAAACGGCAAAAAACAAGCGGGAGCAAAATGATGGAGGAAGCCGTCGCGTCGCGTCTTAATCTTAACCAAGCCGCCGAGAATCGCCGCCGGAAGATTCGCTTTGCGAGTATGATTATTTGTGTGATCACAGTGGCATGTATACTTACAGGTATTTCGTTGTATATCTATGGCGCGAGTGGAGCGGTGCAGGTTGATTTGAGTCGTCCGGGCTACCAGTCGGTGCGCAAAGAAGCTACCGCCAACACGTCGGACGAGCAGTTCTCGGCGACAGGCAATCTCGACGCCAAAGCATACTCTCAATTTAACGCGATGTACGACCGCCACGCCAAACGTACTGTCGACGCGCCGAGTTTCGGCGAAGAAGCGCTGTCTGATGATTCGCTGCAAATTTTTGCCGACACAAGTGCGAATAACACGGCTAATCCCAGCTCAAGCGCGCCAGAAAGCCCGCCTGCACAATGAGCCAACTGCTTGACCCGAACGACTTTATCATTACTCGCAAGCGTAAAAAATACCGCTTCGCGCTATTCGTAAACTCGCCGCTCTGCTTTGAGCTTAGCGAGTGGGCGCCGCGTGCTGTTGACGTGCTAGAAATCGGCGCGGGAACGGGGTTATTTAGCGTGGAGTTGGCAGCGCGCCATCCCGAGCAGATATTTGTTGCGCTTGATGTTAAGGGCGATCGGCTGCAAAAAGGCGCGCGCCAGGCGGAGGCACGCGGGCTTAGCAATGTGTTTTTCATGCGAGCGCGGGCAGATCAATTAGCAAAACTCGTTGCTGCGCGATCGCTCCGCGCAATCTGGCTCACGTTTCCCGATCCGTTTCCGCGCCAGCGTTCGGCGGGACGCCGGCTCACGCACCCGCATTTTCTGCGTATCTATGCCGAGCTGTTATGTTCTGATGGTAAATTGTTGCTTAAACATGATAACCTTGATTTTTTCTGCTGGAGTCTAGAGCAGCTTGTCGCGGCGCAGTGGCTTATTCAGGAGCTGTCGTTTGACCTGCACGAATCAAATTTGTATGATGAGTATAAAATTAAAACTACCTACGAACAGCGTTGGCTGGACGAAGGGCGAAAAACGAATTTTGTCTGTGCGAAGGCACCTGCAAAATAATTGAAAGATGAACTGGAGAAAAAATCATGCCACATATTCACACGCAGCCAAATCAGCACGATGCTAGTGTGACAATGTTTATCGTACGCCTGGACGGCAACCAACCGCGATTGCTGATGCATATGCACCGCAAACTCGGTAAATTGATGCCGCCGGGCGGGCATGTCGAGCTCAGTGAAACGCCATGGGCGGCGGTTAGCCACGAGCTTCAAGAAGAAACAGGTTACCGGTTGGCTGAACTAGATATCATGCAGCCGAAATTGCGCATGAAATCAGCGCGCGGCATTACGATCCATCCGCAGCCGTTCGCGAGTAACACGCATGCGGTGACGCAGGAGCATTTTCATACTGATTTAGATTACCTCTTTATCGCGCGATCGGAGCCGAGCGTGCCGCCTGCTGAGGGCGAATCAACCGACTTTCGTTGGATGAGCGCAGCAGACGTCGCGGCGCTTGACGAGACGCAAACATATCCGAATATTCAGGATTTTTGCGCCTATGTGTTTGAAAAATTACTGCCAAGCGATGCTTGGGAGGCTGTGCCGGCGACGAGCTACGACACAACAGATACCACCGCGAAATTTACTAGCAAGGAGGAGCTATGACAATTGATGATTATTCGCGACAAGCCCTTCGCACATTGCTCGGCGAGCATGCTTACGGCGAGGTTGACGCTAAATTGATGGCGCAAGTGTTGGGCTTGGGTGGTGAATCGGGCGAAGTGCTCGAAAAATTCAAGAAAATCTTGCGCGACAAACAAGGTAGGATCTCTGGTAGTGATCGCACGGCGATTGTTAAAGAGCTTGGCGACGTTCTTTGGTACGTTAATGCTATCGCTCATCTTATTGGTTCAAGCCTTGAGGAGGTTGCGCGTCTCAATAACGAAAAGCTCGCTAGCCGCCAGCGCCGCGACCAACTGCAGGGTAGCGGTGATAACCGCTGACTTTATGCCGAAATAAGCGTCTTTATGCGGTGGGCGCGTCGTTAGCGTTATCAAATTTTTCCGTCGTATTCGCTTTTGCTAGCTGCTCTCGCAGCCAACCATCAATCGTACCTGCGCCCATGCATAGTACCAATTTGCCATCGCGCCGCGCTGCTTCAATATGCTGCCACAACTCGTCGTTAAGTTCGGCATAATGGACGGCATTACGATTCGTTAGATTGCTCGCTAATTCTTGCGGCGTTAATATTGGTAGCCTTGGATCTTCGCGCGTTAGGTACGTCGGCAGCCAGTAGATCTCTTCAGCAAGCTCCATACAGCCGTCGTATTGGTCGCGGATTTCGTGTTGGCGGACGTTTTGATGCGGCTGATAAACAAGCACAACACGGTCTGATAGCTCGCGCGCCATCTGCAGCGTGGCGGCAATTTCAACCGGATGATGTCCGTAATCGCTGTATAGATTATCTGCTAACTTTTCAAAGCGGCGCGAGGTGCCGGGGAAGCTTGACAGTGCTGCCAGGACAGCGTGCTGCTGCCCGAGTTTCAAATATTCGCAGGCTTTCGCAATGAGCGTTGCGTTGGCGCGGTTGTGTGCGCCCGCTAGCCGAAGCGGCATAACCTCGCTATCTTTGAGCAGCCACGTGTTTTTCGGTGTTTGCAAACCGGAAAATGTGTCGCGCAGCCACATGACAGTTTGCTTTGATTGCGTTAAAAAGCGCTCAAACGCAGCGCGGTAATCGCCTTCGGTCGGGTAGGTGTCCGGGTGGTCGTAGTCAAGCGATGTGATGATCGAAATGTCAGGCTCAAAATGTAAAAAATTATAATCAAATTCGTCGCATTCGTACACAAAGTAGCGTGAGTTCGGATCAAAATGCCCGGCAGGAGCAAATGATGTCGTCGCCCCGATCGAAAAGCTTACTGGTATATCCAGCTGGCGAAATACCCACACCATCATTGCTGTGGTGGTAGTTTTGCCGTGTGTGCCGGCGATAGCAATGAGGTTGAGCCTTTTTTCGCCGATGATGTAATTAATCAACTCGTCGCGTTTCGCCAGGTGCAATCCTAATTCGCGTGCTTTAAGCAGTTCCGGATGGTCGTTCGGCAAGCCGGCGGTGTATACAAACCAGTCAATTGATTGCTGCCGGTGGCAATACATTAAGTAATCGCCCGTTTGATCGGTACTCACGGGAATACCGCGCTCTTGCAACTCGCGCGTTGTGAGGCTTTCCTGTGCATCGCTGCCGTGCACAATATGACCGGCGTCGCGTGCGATTTCTGCAAGCGGTCCTAGCCCGACACCGCCGATACCCGAAAAGTAGATATTCATATCTTTAGTATAGCATGCTCGGCGCTTATGGTATGGTATACTAATAGAGTATGAAGGTGGGGCGATAGTGGCAGACAAGCGCTCAATTCGGCGCGATATCAAAAAATTGCAGCGCGTCAAAACGTGGCAGCTATTAATCCTGTTGATTTTGGCAGGGTTCCTATCAGCAACATTCTTACGCTTAAATAACACAGGCATGGTGCAGCGCCGTAATGCTGTCACTGCTGCTGATAAGGTAGGCGATACGCAGCAAATCACCGAGCGGCTGGCGGAATTACAGCGATACACTACTGCGCACATGAACGCAAGCAGCAGCGTAATTTATTTACAGCATCAATATGATCGCGACGCGCAAGCGGCGATTAAAGCGGTATCAAACACTTCGTCTGAAGGTGCTACCGCCAATGCGCGCGCCGAAGCCGTTTGCCATCCGCAGTATTCTGGCTGGTCGACGGCATATATGCAGTGTGTTTTGGCGGAGCTTGCAAAATATCCGACGTCAGACAAGCTCGCCGAACCGAAGCTGCCTAATACCGAACTATACCGCTACGAATTCGTATCGCCATTGTGGTCGCCTGATTTTGCCGGGTTTAGTTTGCTCTTGGTTGGGTTTTTAGTTTTTATCATTATCGTGCGGTTGATTAGCATGGGCATTTTACGAATTTTGCTACGCCGCCATTACCGCTCAATTTGATTCTGTGTTAATAAAAAAGGTTTTTGTTAAAAACCTACAACTTATTGCGAATACTTTTAGTCTTAATTGCTTATTCTCAAATTCATATAAATACAGTGAATGTTGGGGCTGGGCGGGTTATAGAACCTGCCCAGCCCCGTTGACAACGTCAGTCGCCGTAGCCGCCGTCGTTGTCAAAACCGCTACCCTCAGAGCTGTTGTCCTGCTCAATGGCAGCGCCGTCATCCCAATCAGTGTCGGGGGACATACTTTCACCCCCTTAATGAGGCGATGACCTTGTGTGACAATGCTACCACACAGCCCACTGCTTTCTTTTGCCTAATACAATAGACAGGCATCTCACAGTTGGACTTACCTACTCTAGCATGTCCTCTCATCAATAGTCAACCCAATCACTGCATCAAATAACTCTCTGTCTATTAATCTTTTGTCCTGTAGGTACTGTCGCAATATCGGTACCATGTGTAAGCTTGCCCAATTAATATATTGATTGGGCGATGGGTGACCTTTGGCGCGTAATTTATTAAAAGACGCTTCTAGTTCATCAAAGGATGGGTGCGCATCACCAAGTAACTCCAGACCTAAGAGACCGCCGATAGTACGACTTGCAACCGTATAAGCAAATAATTCATTATATACCGCACGCCAATTGTATCCTGCGGGCGGTCTTATTTTACGAGGTACTATGTTTGTCTGGTACGATGCTTTGGCGGAATCTGCAAACGACTGCGAAGCGTGCGCCAATAAGTGCGTGTACTCATGAAAAATTGTCACCATCGTGCCTTGTTTTGTAGCTTTACTTAAGTCGCGTGGCGGGCGCAGCAAAATAAAATCAGTACTTCTAATAGCATGGCCGGCCGCACCAAGCGGCCGTAGACTTGGTGGTAATAAAAATATTTTTACATCACGCACATTATTCTCAGATAGCCCTAGAAATATTGCTAATCTTCTGAGCGTGTATTCAACATTATGGCATGAAAACTGGTTTATGTAATGTTGCCACTGCGCTAATAACGCCTGATTCTCGTTCCATAAAAATTCGAACTGCGAGCGTAGTGGTTCACTAATCTTTATGATCTTTTGTGCGTCATGGCTTTGAGCATTTCCGCTATATAATTGCGCTAATAATCCGTATGGACTAGCTTGCTGATGTAAAATTGCTCGTATAGCATTTAAGACTGATTCATTTTCTATCGTTATCGTCTGTTGATAATAATCAAGCAATTTCTCATTGTGTGCATATGATTTATCCCACCGTGCTATCACTTGGAGCCAGTAAAAAAATGCTGCAGTATCATCGAGCTTTGCTCGTAACTTCACATCATTATTGCCCGTTGTGTCACGTGATAAATCATCCGCCGCCATACAGTGTTCATATTCTATGATTATAGCACGTTCTAACATCGCTCAATTTGATTTTGCGCTATAGAGGTAGCAGGTGTTGACACAGCTATACGGTATACGCTAAGCTAGCAGGTGTAACCAGACACTTAAATAGGAGGTATCACTTATGGCGTATCAGCACACGAATTCGAAAGGCGTTACATACTACTTGCACAAGACTGAATCTGTTCTGCGCGGCGGCAAGCACCAAATTATCTACTTTTTTGCCAAGGTAGCGAAGAATAAAAAAGGCACGCCGTGCGACTTGCCGGAAGACCGTTTTGTTAAAGAAAATCCGCGCAACGGCTTTTTGACTGTCTCGAAGAAGAAAGACGACGACGGTTCCAGTAAAGCGGAATAGGAATAGTTTTTAGAGTAGCCTCGCTTTAGGAATAAGGGCGGGGCTATTTTATTAGATAGTCCGAGCGGCATAGCTAGAGGAGAAGAATGCATGGCGACACGGTATAGCAATAATATCATTGGCACTATTAAATTCACTGCTCGCAGTGCTGTACTTGAAGATTATATAATCTCTTGGGATTATCAGCTGCTTGACGCGCTGTATCGGGTGTCGCGGTATGATGAGATTGAAGCAGTTCACGAATTAATTTTGGAATTTTCGGCGCTAACTGAACGCTATGGCGAATGCGTACATTACTTTTCGTGAAGATATAAGTGTTAGTTTACTTGAAGCATGCCAACTCAGGCGCGGTGTAATGGTGCGTAGCGATAATTCTCAGGAGTGGCTGCACTATGCTGCCGATACGATTGTCAGGCTAAATTGTTTGTACCGGAATAGAATTATTGAGAAACATATGTGTGGCGATGAGGCGATGACAGACATTGCAAACTATCGCGCACAAACTGCGATTGACATGAAGCGCCCAAAGGTGGAGACGGAATGTCTAGAGGGGAATCTCGCGTATCTTGAGGCGCAAATATTACAATAATAAGCGCTTGCGCTTTTTTTCGAAACACGATATGCTACATATAGAAACAAACAGGTGCCAAACTTGCCCTCCGTTCCCCGACGGAGGGCTTTTTGTTGAGTGTGTATCATTGATTTTATAAGTATAAAATGGTATTACTATACAGTAGATGAGTTGCGAAGAGTTGAGAGAGCCGACATTGCGCGAGTCGGTTGTGATGGATCGTGTGTTTGCGCCGCACGCTTTTCATGAGCTTGCTAGTATTGTTGAGGAATCAACTTTATCAAGCTCACTGCCGCCGATCGAGAGGCGTGAAATTTCTGATGACGAAAAACTCGTACGGCACCTTGGCGCAAACGGTCTACGCTTTGCGTTTGAGGTTTGCAACGACGACGGTATCACTCACCCAGATCACCTGGATAAAGTGTATCAAATTATCACCGACCCAGAATCGCTTACTGATGAAATCCCGTCTGATGTACTGGAGTGGGCGGAGGCATATGGTGCGGCCTTGCTCGACGAAATGTTTGGTTGCTTGGGCGACGATGCTCCCGCAAAAGCTGAAGCCTATAAGAATTCACAGTCTGTCAATGAGCAGATGGAAATCCTGAAGTGGCTTGACGAGCGTTTGAACACAATGGCGCGAAAAACGAAAAATATCACGAACGACAACATGTATCATCCAGCGCGCTTATCGCCGAAACTGATCGGGCGTTACCCAAATACGACCTTGCCGCCTACTTGTCTTGGTCTCGAAATCTTGTCGGCGAGCTTTTTGCGCAAAGCAGAAGCACCAATGTTGCATGCTGGCGTGATGTGCACGGAGTATTATAATGATCTCGTCCAGGTGGCGGCGTACGCTACCGCTGTTGGATGCCAGCTATACGAACGTGCCGGCGATACTGATTTAGTGCAGCTGCTGGACTCATGGTATTCATACACGCTTGATCAGCTGAATAGAGAGCATAATGGATTCCATACGGCGACCGTAACGCGTCTCGCTAATGGCAAATGGGCGATTGTCGACCCTAATTTTTCATATACATCATATTCAAGTCTTGACGAAAATAACAAAAAGCTTGACGAGGTCTATGCACAGCTGAATGATCTTGCTGATGTAGCACCCAATTTAATGATTGGGGCGCAGTTTTGGAGTCTCACATACCCTAAGGATCTTATTAGTTTTGATAAGGATGATGAACTGTCTTGCTACGAGCCGAGCGATAATGTGCGGGCGTCGATAGAGCAAGTACTAACAGACGACGAAGACGAGTCAATTCCGCGGCAAATTGCTGGCGTCGTAATGCGGATTTACGATGAAATATACGGACAATATGATGACGGGCTTAATACTATGATCCGCGATAAGCTTGCATATAGAGGTGAAACTTGTGAAACCTGCGACAAGGGAATGTGCGGTACGGTATATGGACTCATTGAAAAGTATGTGCTGCGCGAACAATCACCAATTGAGATGAAAGAACTTTGTCGTCGCGATAAGAATTATTTGAATCGTTGCGTCAACGATATCGTCAATGTGGCGGCAGCACTTCGGGCGGCAGAGGCCAACTATTTGACTGGCGATTCTGTGTTGTACAGCCAGCGCATTGTTGAGGAGGACGATTTTCGCGGCGGTATGCATCCGTCAATGGAGTTGGGGCGAACGGAAATTAATATCGGGCTTGCTGTGTTGAGCGATTTTGCTTCGGTCGTCGCCGGCGATCCGCTGCCGCCGACGTTTTGGCATAGCGCCTGGACGAGCCTCGTACCGATCGTCGAGACAGCGCATGCGGCAAAAGCTGATGCGCAGCGCCAAGCAGTCGCGAAAATGGGAGAGTATTTACGTTACCGTGGGTTGACGTATGCGACGGCAAATTGTATAGTAGAGAACGATGTGTCCGCCTAGCGTAGAAAGGAGGTGAGACGCATGGGCAAGAAGGTGTCCTCGAAGAAGCTTGAAAAGCTGATTCAAGAAGCTGGGCTTTCTTCCGAGGCCGCCGCCGCGTTGCGTGCGGCCAATGATGGGGAGGAGGTTCCTGTCGTTCCTGTCAGAGGACATGGCGCGCCTGCTCAGGCGCGCGTCACGTCCCCGCTCGACCGGCGCTAGTCCGCTGGTCACTGGTCTGGTGCGGTGGTCGCAAACGCGACTGCCGCACCAGGCTTATTCATATTAAATGTCGTATACTCTTTACTATCTTTGTAACGTTCAGTAAGGGGCTAACAGCTTCAATCTTAAATATGCTTTCATCGCTATGAAGGACAATGAATGAGACGCTGCTTCTTTTAGTACAAAAGTGTACTTTGATAACGTAGTCTATTGATTTTAGGTCACAAACATTGTAATTATTATAATAAATGTTTCATAATATAGAGTATGAACAGCAGTAGACCTTTTGGGAATTTTATGCCGTCAATATCGCTTGACCAGCCTCTGCCGGGGATAGACGACATGCTGGAGGCGTGCCAGAGCGGTGGTAATGTCGATTCAACGAACTCGTACGAGCGTCAGCGAGAACAGGAGGATTTACTTGCTATGGCGATTAAAGAAAAAACTCTGAAAGCGAAAATTGATGCAAAACGCCGCGATAGCGCAGGAAAACGTGCGCTTATTGCGCAGTGGCGTGAATGCAACTACGTGCTCTACCGAGCACTCGCAGCGCGCGCGGGCATTAACCCTGAATCAATCGTTTCGAAGAACTTGAGAACAGGCAAGGTCGTGTATCACACAGAAGCGGACGGTTATGTTACGGTACTTGCAGCGCGGCGCGAACTGTATGATGATATCGCCCGCCGCGAGCAAAAAGCGCGAAAAATAACAACGTTGCAGGCGCGGCGCGAAAGTGCGCCCGTGCGGCAGCAAGCACCCGCGAGCAGGTTAGGGCAATGCGTAATTGCGGATACTACTAATCTATGCCGCTGGGAAGGCTTTGATCGCGCTGAACGCGCTAGCGGCGCATATCTTGAACGCGATTGATGAATGCTTATGCAAAATAAATAATTCCGTGGTGGGGGTGGCTGGACTTGAACCAGCGACCAACAGGTTATGAGCCCGCTGCTCTGACCACTGAGCTACGCCCCCGCCTGAGGCTATTATAGCTGATTTTGCCCCGTTCGGCTATAATAAAATCATGATATCGCTTATGCGTTCGAAACAATTCATGCGTTATATATGGCATCGTTACGCGACGTTTAATACGGGTGTCACGATCGTAGCGGCGTTTGTGGTATTGAGCTGGGCTTGGGGTGCAGCATCGACAATTCAAGCGAATTTTGAAGCACAAAAGGTCGTTGAAGAGCGGCAGCGCGAGCGCGACGTGTTAGAGCTTGAGGTAGCAACATTGCGCTACCGGCAGAATTATTATCGCAGCGATGAATTCAAAGATTTAGAAGCACGTTCAAAGTTAGGTTTGGCAAGTCCTGGTGAAAAAGTATTAATTTTGCCGCCCAACAGTGAGCGTGCTCGCCAGCAAGACGAGCAAGACCAAAAACTTAGAACAGCGGCGCCGGCGGAAAAACCCGCGTCCGGGTCGAATTTTCAGCAGTGGATCAATTTTTTGTCAGGTAAAAGCGCCTCGCGGTTGCAAAAGTAGTTGTCGGCGTGTATAATGATGGCTGTATCGCGGGGTGGAGCAGCCTGGTCAGCTCGGTTGGCTCATAACCAACAGGTCGCTGGTTCAAATCCAGCCCCCGCTACCAAAAAAGACGTTTCAGGTTCTGAAAGGTCTTTTTTGTTTGGAGCTTACATAGTGCGTAAAACATGTACGATTCATCGTATGCAGTTTTTGGCATGCCGCGACCAACTAACTAGTGCGCTAATTTACTCGCAGCGACACGTACGACTTCGCTCCAGCTAAGAAATGCGTGCTGCGTGTCGGCAATATCGCGCGCGGATAATCCGAGCCGAACAGCAAGAGCGAGCTCGTGAATAACTTCGCCTGCATCGGGTGCGACGACGGTGGCGCCCAAGATAGTACCTTTCTTGTCGGCAATAATTTTGGCGAATCCATCACGGAAATCGCTAGTATTAGCGCGCGCGACGATGGTGAGCGGCGCCAAAGCTTTATTGACTTTCAGGTCGCGCTTGATGCAGTCGTCCTCGGTCAGCCCGACTGATGCGACGCTCGGCATCGTGAATGTGACGCGCGGCGTAGCAGTGTAATCTGGTGCGAGCTGGCTTTTGCTAAACATATTGTGCGCTGCAATTTGCGATTCCAACAGGGCAGTATGTGTGTGTTCGGCATGCCCGACGACGTCGCCCGCAGCGTAAATATGCCGAGCGCTCGTTTGTAAATATTCATTTGTTTTTATGCCGGTTGGGTCATACTCAACGTGCGCGTTTTCAAGGCCTAAGTCAACATTTGGCACGCGTCCTGCTGCTACTAAAATTTCCTCAACGCGAATCGTTTTTTCGACGCCGCCGCGCAAAAAGCTAACGCGGTACCCAAGCCCGTCTTTCACGATAGCGACGGTGCGGGTTTGCGTGAGCGCGGTGACGCCCTTATGGTCTTTCAGATAGTGTTCAAGCAGCCTGCCGACCTCCTCTTCCTCTTTCGGCAAGATGCGCGCCGCGATCTCTGCCAAGTACACTTTCGTACCGAAAATCGCCATCAGCTGCGCGATCTCTACGCCAATAGAATCCGCGCCGATAACGTACAAACTTTTCGGCGGGCGGATCGATTCAAGCATTGTGCGCGGCGTCAGATACGAGATGTCGGTCAGCCCTGGAATGTCCGGCGCGATCCAGCGCGAGCCGGTCGCGATCAAAAAATGTCCGGCGCTGATATGCTTGCGATTGACAGAGATTTCGTTTGGCGACAAAAATTGCGCGTGCCCGGCGTACGTATCAATATTATGCGACTCGTAAAATTTACGATTACCAGCGGCGCCAGTGCGCTTGACCGCTAAATCTTTCCAAGCGCGCAAGCTCGGATAATTATAGCTCAGCGTGCCGGAACGCAGCCCAAACTTTGTGCCATGCCGCGCTTCGTCGTATAAATGCGCTGCGTGCAGCAAGGCTTTTGTCGGTATGTCGCTCCAGTTTGGCGAGTCGCCGCCGAAAGTGTCTTCTTCAATGATAGCGACGCGTTTATTAGCGCGCGCTGCGATGGTAGCAGCTGCCGATCCGCCCGCGCCGCTGCCGATAACGATAAGGTCATAATCGAAATGATTTTTTTTAGCCATAAAGCCTCCTACATGATTGTTTTGTGGTGTTTGTATAAATATGCTGCGTCGGGGTGGAGCGGCTTGAGCGCTAGCGCTGCCTGTATGCGTATGTCGGTGGTGGTAATTTCGGGTTTATTCGTACACCAGGCGGCGACAGTGCTGCAGATGGTGGTTGCGGCGTCGTGGGCGAGTCCGTCCGGACTGCCGGTACTAATACAAACGGCGTAAATGCTGGCATATAATTTACCAGGATCAAACGGTTCGTTCGGCCGCTTGCCTTGGCGTTTGACGACGTCAACGGCGAGGCTGTTCATAGGCCCGCCGCCTTTACGGTGACGTCAGCGACTTGGTTTGCGTATAAGTAGAATCCGAGTACGATGAGCCCCGTGCCGGCGGCGAACTGCAGAAAGCGTTTATTGCGCTCGCGCCAACGCTGGATGCTACTCAACGAGTGTCCGCTGCCGATGAGAATAGCAACGAGCAATGTGCCGAGCGACGCGACGATTGTATATAATGCAATGCCAGCGATCTGCCATTGGAGCGGTAATGAGGCAAGCGAGATTGCCGCAGCGGTAGCGGGTACTGCGATGAATAATAGCTCGGATGCGACGCTTGCCAGCCCAAGGCCATACGCTTCGGTAGCCAGTGAGGCTTGAGCTATGCGCTGCTGTAAAAACCGCGAAAAACCGCGCGGAATCCATAAGCTCGTGCCGTCGCCGCGGCGGTAGTATAATAACCATACAAACACGCCGATGCTTGCGAGTAGAATGGCAATAATCGTCCACGCTTGCGGCGTTGATATGCTGCGGTAAAAGCCGCTTGCGATACAGCCGGCGAGCGATACAGTTAGCAATGTCATCGTCATAACACCGCCTAAAAACCCGCCGGTTAGACGCTGCAGCGTCTTGTTCGGCGCTTTCCGTCCGCGCGCATAGCTTGAAAGTGCTGTAATAATACTGACGCCCAGCTGAAAACTGGCGTGAATAAGCGCAGCGAGCGCGACGACACTGAGGGCGGTTAGGGTATCCATGTTTGTCTTCGTAAATCCTCTCATAATATTATAGCGTAAGCGGTGTAAATATGTAAAGATTTTTTGTAAAACTATTGCGTTTATGGTGAGTTTATGATATTATAAAAGTATTGATACTAATAACAAAAAGAAAGAAGCAACAGCAACATGAAAATCATCGCCGGCAAATTAGCTAACAATTTTACTAATAATGACGCCTCTTGGAATCGTTCGCGTTCGCTTGCTGAGCTGTGCGCATTCGTTGCGGCGCACGATGAAGCGCTTGAGGTTGAAGATTTTGAACTGTAAGTGCGCAATCATTAAAAAATTTTAAAGGTATTGTAAACTATCGTGTGGGTGGAGAAAACTAGCCTCTAAACTATCCGTGTGGGTACATAGAATAAAAAGTGAGAGTATTGAAAAAAACAGATATTACTGAAACCGATGCTCTTTTCATGTACCTTAATCTCGGGTTTTGTTGTACGAGCCTCTTTTTTATCTACACGATAATTTAGAGTCCACCCACACCCACACGATAATTTAGAGCGTCTTTTTAAATAACCCCCTACAAGCTAATTTCCATAGGGGGTTATAAATATATTAGATAAGTTAATAGCGTTTGTGCTCTGAGTGCACGGCTAGTGTATAATTAAAAGTGTTCTACGCTTTACATATTTGAGCTGCGATTTTTTCTCGCACGGTTAAGACCAGGAATGGAACACCGTGCGAAACAAATGGGCTTAACGCTCAAATGTGGATAAAAGGCGTAGAACACCGATGTACGGTGTTCCTTTTATTTGGGACGTAAAAAAGAAAGGATAAAGTGATGATACCAGGATCAGTAATTATGTGCCTGATTGTATATTGGCTGAGCAGTAGAGGCGAAAAGAAGAGGAAGGAACAGAAAGCGCAGGCTGAACGTGATAGATTAGATAAAATCCGGACGGATGCGCGCGAAGCGATCCGCTCACGTGCAAAAGCTGAGTTCAATGTGGATTATACAGACGACGAGCTCAATTGGCTTATAAAAACAATAGAAGCCGAGGATGGAAAAGAAGGTATTGTCAACCTCGGTCTCGTATTCACGAAAGATTCAAAGGAAAATATTGAAAAGTATATAATGATGATTGAGGTAGCATACCATAAGCACTTAATAAAACAACAGTCCGCTCAAGTAGCTGCTGAGGATAAAAAAAGGTTGCAAGAAATAATAGAGGATTTTAAAAGACTTAATCCTGATCAGCGGAAGTTGCATTTTGCATATATAAAAAAGCATCATGCAGACGTGTTGACGAAAGAGCAGTTGCATATACTTGAGCTAGCTAGTTTAAGGCAAGACTGACATAGTGCTAAAGATAAAAGAATTACCTGGTTTTGAAAGAAAGAGCGGGGCTAAAGCGCTACGAATTGGGCCACAAATATTTATAATTAAGTGAGATGTTATTTTATAGGCTGATCCTGAAATATTCTGGAATTGCACATGGTATAATTTCACCTGTTCATAAACAAAAATGACGGAAAAATCCGCCGAAAAAATTAGCTTGGTAGCACTGACTGGGATCGAACCAGTGACCTTAGGCTTATGAGTCCTACGCTCTAACCAACTGAGCTACAGTGCCATAGTGCTATAATTATACCAGACGTGCGCGTGAATTTCTAGCAGCTTTGACGCTGGGTGTAGTCGACCAATCCGAATATGACTTTGCTAGTGTCCTGCTAGATCGACGACCTTGCGCCATATCTTTTTAGCTCTCTTCAAGTTCGCTTCGTACTCCGCCGGTATATGTCCGTGTAGTTTCGTGAGAGAGTTTAGAGGACCTGCCATAAATCCGTTGCGAAGCATTTCGTTTTGAGCGGCATGATAGTCGTCTTTGGTCAAAAGTACTCCTTGTATATGAGCCGAATCAATTGCTCCCTTGTGCTTAATCTCTCCAGTGTTGAGCTTCGTGTGGGATACAACTGGTACTGTGCCATTTGATATGACGTTTCTTAAAGCCTTTCGAGCCGTTATCTCAAGCCAGCGCTCTCCCGTAACCAGTGTTTGCAAGTATGCCTCTAAATATTCGGTATCCGTTTTATTTAATTCAGTGTACGGAAAATTGGCTCCCGCGCCAATGTTAAGTGTAATATCGTATGGACTGGCAATTGTTTCGTCTGACAATAATATTTTTTCCGTACATAATAATAGCGTAGAAGACCCGTATATAGAATGCTTGTGCGTATCGCCCCAGCTTGCGAACGCATACTCATCTAAGCCTAGCGACTCATCAAGAGGCAGCGTGTGAGTGAGTTTGCCTTCCGGCAGGACTTTTGCTGGCTTGATGGCGCTGTTTTGAATAGTATTTAGGCTCTCGGGCTCTGTCGAGTGGGTGAGCGGAAGCCCGTCTAGCAGTATCTCTTCAATTTTACCGATGGCACGCTCTTCTTTCCCGGTTGTTGGCTGCTGGAGTACTTTATAGTTGCGAGCGTTCTCTTCTAAATCAACCTTGTCAAGCAACTTCCAGGACATGCATGGGAGATAGGCGAGATTCTCTGGTGTTGACATGCATAAAATTATACCATGTTTTAATAAAAATGCAATACACTACGGTGGCAGCTATCGGGTGCTGAGTAATAATGCGATACTGCTATGCGCTATACTGGATACGTGAAAGCAAGAAGTAGCGGCAGCCACATTTTAGCGGTGAGTGGCGGCGTTGACTCGGTAGTCATGTTCGACATGGCGCGGCGGCGCTATGGCGCAGCACGGCTGATTGTGGCGCATTTCGACCACGGTATCCGTCCGGAATCGGCGGCGGATGCGCGGTTTGTGGCGGCACTGGCGACGCAATACGGCTGTGTATTTCGGACGCAGCGGGCGGAGCTGGGCGCGCGTGCGGGTGAGGATGCGGCGCGGCGGGCGCGGTATGATTTTTTGTACGCTGCGGCGCGGGATTTCCAGGCTGATATTTGGCTTGCGCACCATCAAGAAGACGTGGTGGAGTCGGTGGCAGTGAATCTGACGCGCGGTACGGGCTGGCGCGGGCTGGCGGTGATGGATCGTCCGGGGCTGTATCGCCCGTTGCTGCACATGACGAAGCGGGAAATTTACGCGTACGCATGCCGGTATCGCTTGGAATGGGTTGAAGATGAAAGTAATCAAGAATATAGTTATTTGCGGAATCGCTTACGTCGCAAAATATCAAAATTGTTATCAAATGACGACCAGGTGCGTATCGTACAGCTGCGCAACAAACAGATTGCCATAAAGCATAAAATGATTGCCGAAACGGCTTCCCTATTGCCGAATACGCGGCAGGCGCGTTATTTTTTGACGCAAATTCCGCGCGCTATCGCCGAAGAGATGGTACGGATCGTCATTGAGCGGGAAACGGGCGTACTGGTGGCGCGCCCGCATGCTGCGCGGGCGCTTGCAGCGATTCAGACGCTGCGTATTGGCGCAGTCCACCAGGTGGCGGATGGCGTATATCTAACGATGACGAAAAAAGGGTTCACGATTGGGCGGCAAGCGTAACGCGCCCGTTCGTTTATAGCTATACTTGATGATAGGCATTTGCCGTCCGAGCATAGTAAAAGCCTATCAAAAATGATATAGTGAAAAGAGTTTTTCTGATTGTTAACCGAAAGGATGAGGGTTTTATGCCGACGAAGAAACCGAAACGTACGACAAGCGTTTCAAATACTATTAGGCTCAGTTTGTTTTGGGCGATCGTTATTTTGGCGGTGCTGGCAATGTGGGCGTTCTTTTCGCCGCACCAGCCGCTGAAAGACGTACCGATATCGCAGGTGATTAAAGATGCGAACGAAGGTAAATTGGCAAAGATTGAAGGTCGCGGCAACGATCTGAAAATTACTGTTAAAGACCAAGATAAGCCGACGCAAGCATCGTATATCAACGGCGGTGTCGGGACGCTGTTGCGCGAAGGTACGCTGAACGGCAAAGGTAGAGCGGTGATTTCTGATAGCGCGCCGAGCGACAACACTATAATGTGGAATATCTTGACGTTTGTGACACCAGTGGTACTGATAGGGATACTGTTTATGTTTATGATGCGCCAGGCGCAGGGGCAAAACAGTCAAGCGATGAGTTTTGGTAAGAGTAAGGCAAAGTTGTACGGACTTGATAAAGAACGCATCAAATTTGAAGACATTGCTGGTAATGATAATGCTAAGCAAGATCTAGAAGAGGTGGTGGACTTTTTGAAACACCCAAAAAAATACCAGGGATTGGGGGCGAAGATACCAAAAGGCGTGCTGTTGGTCGGTAGTCCAGGTACGGGTAAAACGATGCTGGCGCGCGCGGTGGCGGGTGAAGCAAACGTGCCGTTTTTCAGTATTTCCGGTTCAGAATTTGTCGAGATGTTTGTGGGTGTCGGCGCGAGCCGCGTGCGCGATCTGTTCCAAAAGGCGAAAAAGAACGCGCCGGCGATTATTTTCATCGACGAGATTGATGCGGTAGGGCGTAAACGCGGCAGTGGCATGGGCGGCGGTCATGATGAACGTGAGCAGACGTTGAATCAGATTCTCGTCGAGATGGATGGGTTTGATTCGGATACAA